>Ga0155197_123_pt2 | contig 22745 bp, 23 predicted proteins | sample RifCSPhighO2_02_FD_106165 | JGI IMG/M metagenome (GOLD analysis project Ga0155197, IMG submission 106165) | Candidatus Melainabacteria bacterium RIFCSPHIGHO2_02_FULL_34_12 | reverse complement strand
TAATTGATGTTACAGAAGGAAATATTAGTCTTGAACAACTTGAACAGGTAGTAAGGGACGGGCTTGATAAAGGACTTATAAGACCTGTACAGTTCCAAAAAGCACATATGAATACAAAAATTAGAAGTAAAATATCTACAGTGTTTGCAAATCTTAAAAAGAATCCATTTTAATTTATGACAAAAGAGAATAAAGATGAAAAATATAAAAATGCTCATGCTTTCAGGCGTGCTCTTGAAGATAGATTAAACAATATTTCTAAAAAAGAAGGCACTGCACTTGATAGGCTAAGAAGAAAAGTGGCATTTGACAGACTGCTTGCAAGGCTTTTTAAAAACAAACAAAATAAATGGCTACTCAAAGGTGGATATGCTCTTGAACTTTATTTACATGATATTGCAAGAACTACTAAAGATATAGACCTTTCAATCCCAGAAAAGAAGAAAGTAACCAAAGACAAAATAAGGGAAATGCTTCAGGAAGAAGCTGAAAAAGATATAAAAGATTATTTTCAATTTTTAATTGGTGCTTCATATCAAGACCTTCACCAGCCAGTTTATGGCGGCTGGCGATATCCAGTAGAAGCAAAACTTGATAATAGAACATTTACTAAGTTTCATCTTGATATAGGTGTTGGAGATGAAATAATTTCAAAACCAATCTGGCAAAAAGGACATAACCTTTTGAACTTTGCTGGCATATTACCTGCAAGGGTAGCTGTAATTCCAAGAGAACAACAGTTTGCAGAAAAGGTTCATTCTTATACTTTTCCAAAAGATAAAAGAAATAATTCCAGGGTTAAAGATTTGCTCGACCTGGTTTTACTTATACAGCATGGCAAGCTCAGGAAGACGATTTTAAAACAGTCCATAGAAAAAACCTTCCAAAATCGTGGAACACATCATTTGCCAGAGAAATTAGAGCTGCCGCCAACTGAATGGGAAGAAGTTTATGAAAAGCTAGCTGATGAATGTAAGGCTGCAAAAAAGAATACCGATGAGGCTTTTAAATACCTTAATAAGTATTGGGAGAAGATTTATAAATAAGAAGAGGAAGTATTTTTAATAACACTTCCTCCTGTTTTTGTAAACTCCCCCTAGTTAAGGAAGTTCGAACTTCTATTATCGAAGATAAGCCTTATATTTTTAGAAAGGTGGCTTGATATCAAGCAGACTTTTTAATTTTTCTTGTTGGAATAAAGTCTATTACTAAAGCTGCTCCTAGAGCCTTAGCAATTTCTTCAAGTTTTGAAAGAGAATGTCCTTCATAATCAGTACTTTCAATTCTTGCTATTGCAGATTGCGTAGTTTTGACTTTTTTTGCAAGAGATTGTTGTGTCATACCTAGTTTTTCTCTAAGCCTTCTTATTTTTTGAGAAACTGAAAACTTTGCTTCCTCTTCCTTATAAAGCCTCCTAAACTCTGGATCTTTCATGTTTTCTTCTCGCCAAACATCATAATTTGTTTTGATTTTTTTACTCATGTTTTTGTCTCCTTATATAATTCTTCATTCTATTTTCAGCAATTTCAATTTCCTTTCTTGGTGTTTGCTCTGACTTCTTAGTGAAAGCATGCAAAAGAACAAATTTCTTTTCAATATGTGCAAAGTAAAAGATTCTATATATATTTGGTGATGCTTGAATTCTTAATTCCTTTAATTTCCTTCCAGTGAGATGCTTTGTAAAAGGTTCTTTTAGAAGTGGGCCATATTCAGCAAGTATGTCAATAACAAATTGAGCTTTACTTTTATGCTTAATTGGCAGAGAATTCAAGAACTCTGTTACCGGTGTCCTTCCTCCTTCTGTTTGATATATCTCTATATTCCACAACACATTGAGATTATATCATATATGCTATATAGCAATATTGAGATAAGGTCAGATTAAGAAAATAAAAAAGGAAATCCGAACTTGTATTATCGAAGAGAAACCTTATATTTTCAAGAAAGCTGCCTAGGTCACACAGCGTCAGATTTGGTTCATTGGAATAAATAATCTCAAGACAAATATAAAATGCTTGTTTGGCAAAATCTATTATGATCGAATTTAAGTCAAAATGTCATTGGTTAGGACTCGCATTTAATGTGAAATAGTCTAGAATTCGCATGATTAGGCTAAAATTAACTATTTTTAATGTAGGGAAATAGTGTATAAGTTAAAATTAACCTACACTTTTTTAAATATTTATTGAAGGGCTATATGAGTTTAACAATACAACCAGCGGCAAATAAATTTCCACAAAATACAGCTTTTGCTGTTGGTGGAGGGACTGTTTGTTGTTTTGAGGACGAACAAGGAGTTCGCAGACAACCAAAAAATCCAATTCAGATTGTGGATACTTTAAGACAAGGACCCTTTGCATTACATAAGCAACCTACTCATGAACAATGTTGCAAATATGTAGATTTCCTTGAAGCTGCACAGGTCATAAGTGATTTTGAAGCCAATAATCTTAGAGCAGTACTTTCAAATCCCCCTACATACGAGGATATAAAACTACTTCAGAATTTGTTTGAAATTACAAATCAAAGATACTTTTCAAAGCAAGGCTCAATTAATGAGGTGCTTAATGGAGGAAGAGCTGTAATAGTAAACGATACTTTTAGTGAGGATATTACTGATGAAAAGGCAGACAAGATTGTTGCTGACATAGACCAAATATTTAGAAGTGGCTATGAGGGAATTTTATTAACGTTCGGAACAGATGCAGTAGATAGAATGCTAAATAAAAAATTGGAGAAATGGTTCAATGAAAATAGAGAATGGTTATCACAAAGAAAAGATGCAAGTGGTAAACCAATGAGTGCAGTTGTTATAGCTCTTACTGCTGATGACCCATTAGAAGCATTGCATGCAGATGGCTGGTCAAATGTAGGAAGTGGTGTAGATGAATTAGAAAGATTATTAAACTCAGGAGAGCAACATATTGGCTCATTCTTACCGTTTCATGATCGCATAATTAAGGGTGGGAATATAGCTAAAAGTCCACATGTGAATCCATCAAAAATAAAAAGTCATGATTTGCTTACTTCTTATTTAAAACAATTTTGTCCTTATGGTAATACCTTTGACAAGTCTGCTTCTCTGTCTAACATATGGCTAAGAAGTAGAGGTCATATGACTTTTATGAGTAGAGACTCAGATGAATTTAGAATATTACAAGAAGCTCAACAGCATATACAAGAAAATCAAATAGGCAATTTAAGACGCTTGTTTAATGGAAGAGAAAAATATGGTGACGATTCAGTTATTGTTTATCCTGTTAACAAGTTTATGGATAATCATAATGAATTATATAGTCGTATAAAACCAGGAATTACTAAAGCAGTACTCTTTGTTCTAAATCATTCAGGAACTACATATACAAATGAAAACAATCCTGAACTCTGCGTGGCAGCACTTGCTGAACGTTTATATAATGATCATGGCATATTAAATTTTGCTGTAACTGAAAACGCTGAGCCTTTTAGCTTTTATTATCATACTTATCCAGGAGGTTTACTACTTGGCAATCATGTTATTGGTTTACCTGGAATGATTACTGGAGTAGCAGAATATAAGGCACAACTTTTATGTAATAAAGGCTATGATAGCGACTATTTAGCAGCTGCAATGTTATCAAATTATGTAGGTGAAGTAGATAGCACTGCCCTTACTTCATACGAAGAAGGTAATAGGCATTTCTTAGTACAAAAAGTTAAAAAGTTACCTCATAAAAAAGCTTTAGCTACTGAAATTGATACTGGAATTTGGATGAATCCTATTCCAGCAGTAGCACTTGAACGAAGAGCAACCCATGAACAAATGGTTGGATGGTTAGGCAGGGAGCACTTTTTAAATAGCCATCAAGTTGTTTCAGTACCCGCATAATACTGCTTACTATATTTTCGCAACAAAAACCCTCAAAGCTAATTGCCATGAGGGTTTTAATGATACGAACTCCCAGGAGAGGATTCGAACCTCCGACCAATCGGTTACTTTCTGACTTCAATTACTTGAAGAGTCGGACTTTCTCTTCTCCCACGACTTAAACGTTTGGGAGGTAGGTGTAAAGTCTCTGCACTCAGATAAATAATTATTTATCCTAGCTCAGGATTGCCCTCTATATCTCTATAGTTCGGGTTTCCCTGACTTAGCCTACTTATTCACCATAATGTTTCCATTATGGGCTGCTAACTTTGTATGAATTTCTCTATGACAATTAGCACATAACATTGTGCACTTATCTAATTCTTCTTTGACTCTTTTCCAGCTTCGTGAATGACCTCTACTAGAAATACTAAAGTCTTTTTTAGAAGGATCAGTATGATGAAATTCAAGTGCTTCAATACAACGATTATATCCACACAATTTACATTTGCCGCCTTTATATTCTATTGCCATTAGACGAATCTTTTTTCTTCGTTTTCTAACAGCTTCGATTAAGTACAAGCGGCGATCGCTATATTTTCTTGTTTCATTTCTTGCCATATATTTATCATACTATTTACAGCCGATCGCTCTACCACTGAGCTACCTGGGAATAATTTTTCATCAGTATTCAAGTGACAAATTTTCTTTGTCAATCGACCATGATATCGCATTTCAAAATCACTGTCATCTTTTTATTTGAGCGAAGCGTAATACCCCGATGCTTGCATCGGGGATATAAGTGAGCGAAATCAAAGCGCCTCCTTAACTGCACTGACCAGTGCCATAGCCATAAAATTGGCGTAACACTTAGTAGCTTGCTGCCATGATAGCCGATTTTAGGGGAGGCGCTTTATTTCGCTTATGAGCGTATGAACATATGAAAATTCATTTATAATTGACTTATGACAAAAAAAAGAAGAATTAAAGCCCCAATAGTCAAAATTGGCACAGATATTTGCCAGCTAAATCGTGTTAAATCAGTTTATAAAAAATACGGGAAAAGATTTTTAACAAGGATTTTAACTGAAAATGAGATTAAATATATTACATCAAACAAAAAAAATTTAATTAACAGACTTGCTGGACGTTTTGCAGCAAAAGAAGCTACGTCAAAAGTCCTAGGCACAGGACTTAGAGGAGTGTATTTTAAGGAAATTGAGATTTTAAGAGAGCCTAGCGGTGCACCAAAACTTATTCTGCATAAAAGAGCACTGCAAAAAGCAAGGGAAAAGCATCTGGTTGATTTTGAGGTATCAATTTCTCATGAGAAAGACTTTGCAATTGCTATAGTTATTGGAATAGGATACTAAAAGTTTTTTTGCTACTGACTCGCTGGAACAGGGGATTTTTATTTCCTTGTTCTCAGCTTTTTGAATAATTAAAAAGAAAGGTGTATTTTTAGGTTTTATTATATTGTCTTTATTTTGTCTATCATTTAAATCAAGTACAGGCGTGTTATTCATAAATACTTTTCTCTCAAAAGGACATCATCATTGATAGTATAAAGTTATCAATCTGCCTAAAAAAAAACAATTCTTGACAGCAGTGGAACTTTTTGTATTCAAGGAAGCATAAGGACTTTTCCCTGTTACAAAGCGTTTATTTGGCGTTATGCTCAAAAATTCGACAGGTTCTTGACATACCAATGTTATGCAAGGTTACAATTAGGGGGATATTCAAGAGGAAAAAATGATTTTAGAAGAATTTGTAAGTTTCTATCATAAAAATAAAAACAAAAAAAAGCAGGTAAAAGAAATTCTTTTGAACTGGTTGAAACTGGAATTAAAATCTCCTCCGCAGAAAAACTATCAAAAAGTAATTCATAATGAACTCATGATTTCAAATGAAGACAGCATTATCCCAAAAAACAAACAAGGAGAAAACCTTTTAAACTCTTTGATTAGAATGACGAATATTTTAGAAGAAAAAGAATTCGAATCCTGGACAAATAATGTTAAACCCAAGGATTTTTTACATGCCTAAAGCACTGTTAACTGGTTTCGCTGGATTTATCGGAAGTCATCTCACTGAAAAACTCTTAAAGGATGGCTACGAAATAATAGGCATTGATGATTTTAATGATTATTATGATCCAAAAATAAAAGAAAACAATATACGAGCTTTTAAAGAAAATAAAAACTTCACTGCTGTAAAGGGAGATATCAGGGATAAAAATCTTATAAATGAAGTTTTTGAGAAGCATAAACCTGAGATAGTAATTCATCTGGCAGCAAGGGCAGGAGTAAGGCCCTCATTGCTACAACCCATTTTATACGAAGAAGTTAATGTAATCGGAACATTGCATTTGCTTGAAGCTGCAAGAAATAATAATTGTAAAAAGTTTATATTTGGTTCAAGCAGCTCTGTTTACGGTGAATGTAAAAATATTCCTTTTAAAGAAACTGAGCTTGAATTAAAACCAATTTCACCTTACGGTGTAAGTAAGCTCACCGGGGAAAAATACTGCCAGGCATATAACCATCTTTATAAATTACCTTGTGTATGCCTTAGATTTTTTACTGTTTACGGACCCAGACAAAGACCTGATTTAGCTATTCATAAATTTACGAAACTTATTGATCAGGGAAAACATATTCCAGTATTTGGTGACGGACAATATAAACGAGACTTTACTTATATTACTGAAATTATAGATGGTATTGTTTCTTCGATAAACTATAACAAATCTACTTTTGAAATTTTTAATCTGGGAGAGTCGCACACTACTTCAGTGGTTGATCTGGTAAAATTTCTGGAAGATGCCTTGGGTAAAAAGGCAATAATTGACTGGCAACCAGCACAAAAAGGTGATGTTCCTCTGACTTATGCAGATGTAAGCAAGGCTGAAAAATTGCTTGGCTATAAGCCCAGAACCAGACCAGATGAAGGAATTAAAAAGTTTGTAGAGTGGTACAGAAAAGAACTTTTAGCAGTTAGCAATTAGCCATCAATCTTAGAAAAATTTAATCTTCACATGTAACCAAGGGTTACATGATTTTTTACATTCATGAAATATAATCTAATTAAAATTATGATTACCAAAGAAGATGAATATAAGGCTGAAGTATGTAAAATTGGAGGACTTGCTCTTATTGCACCTTTTGGCAAGGAAATGCTTAATGTTCCTTATATAGAACTTTTTAATATACAAAGTAGTCATTTACTGTATATGATTTTTACATTACTATTAGCTTGTATTGGTATAAATATGATCTTTAAAGGAACAGAAATTTTAAGAGAAAAGAGGAATTAAATATGCTGGATATGTCAGATATCGAAACACGAAGAATAATTTATATGCTTGTAGTCTTTGGCTTTGCATATTTATTAATATTTATCTTATACAGAGGCATAACTAAAAAATCGAAATGATTTAATAAAAAGCTTTCAGCAGTTAGCTTTTCTTCGCAATGACATGTAAAATTTGCCGGTTCGCCCCTTCGCCGTCTCGCCGGTTCGTTTCTATTCTTCGCCTTCTTTAAAGTCTTTTTCCCAAGCAGAACTATTTCCGGAATCAATAGCACCTGAATGCTGTGTTCTCATTTCTTGAATTTTTGCTCTGACCTTGGTTTCAATTTCTTTTAGCGCTTTTGGATTTGAGGTAAGAAACTCTACTGCTTTTTCTCTTCCTTGTCCGATTTTTTCAGAGCCGTAGTTAAACCAGGTCCCTGATTTTTGGACTATATCAAAACTGGTAGCTACATCCAGAAGTGCACTTTCAGAACTTATTCCTTTTCCGTAAATAAGATCAAACTCAGCAACCCTGAATGGAGCAGCAACTTTATTTTTAGCTACCTTGACACGGATTCTATTTCCATACTCGACATTATCTTTTTTAAGTGTTTCAATCCTTCTTACATCAAGCCTGACTGAAGCATAGTATTTAAGAGCATTTCCGCCAGTTGTTGTTTCTGTAGGACCATACATAACACCAATTTTCTGTCTCATCTGATTAATGAAGATGATTACACTTTTTGTTTTACTTACAATTCCTGTAAGTTTTCTAAGAGCTTGCGACATTAAACGTGCCTGCAGACCCATATGGGAATCACCCATTTCACCCTCAATTTCTGCTTTTGGAACTAGAGCTGCAACTGAATCTACAACTACTACATCCACTGCACCGGATCTTACTAGCTGTTCTGTAATTTCAAGTGCTTGTTCTCCGGTATCTGGCTGGCTGACTAAAAGATTATCAGTGTCCACACCAAGTGCTTTTGCATATTCTGGATCCAGTGCATGTTCAGCATCAACGATAGCTGCAGTACCGCCCAATTTCTGTGCCTGTGCACAAATGTGCATGGCTACTGTGGTTTTACCGCTTGATTCCGGTCCGTAAATTTCAATCACTCTTCCGCGCGGAACTCCGCCTACGCCCAGTGCTAGATCAAGTGATATGGCACCTGTAGGAATTGCATCGATGATTCCATATCTGGCTTCACCAAGACGCATCACAGATCCCTTTCCAAAATCCTTTTCAATTTTTTCAAGGGTTAAATTTAAAGCTTTTAATCTTTCAAGTTTTTCATCTGGTTTTGATTCAGCCTTTTCTCGTCCTTTTTCTTTTGTTTCGTCTTTTGTTATCGTCTTAGTTGCCATTTTTTCTCTCCTTCATTTTTCTTCATTACTAGTCTACACCTTAAAACTTAAAAATCTAATGGAGTATTCTGTGTTGCAGCCAGCTCAATTTTTAATTGTTCTTCAAGATTATCTACTGCTATAGGTCCTGAAAGCTCAATAAGTGCATTTTTCTGCGATCTAATTTGAGCATCTAGTTTTCGTATTTCTCTTTCAACTGCTCTTCTTTGAATAGATGCAATTACCGTAGCACCTGGTGATGTGGATTCCTGTGCATCCAAGGTATCTTTTTTAGTCTCCTCAAGTTCATTTGTAGCCAGGGCACGCTCTACTAATAATCTTTTAAATGCATGATATCTCTGTCTTAGTCTTTCAGCCACTTCATCTATCATCATAAATAAAATAATGGCTTCTGTCTGTGAAAGCTGAATTTGTGCCTGGTTTTTTTGCATTTTACCTTCCAGTACATTGCCCATTACTCGTCCGCCTACCTGGCTTCCATAATATGCTCCTGCATTGTTTGAAAATGCCTGTAGGGCATAAAAAGGTAAGAATATTGCAGCTCCAATGGTCTTAGAAAGAAGTGAGTTTGCTTCCTGGGGGGAATTTGCAGGGGTAAGTTTTTGGACAATAAACTGAATGGTTTTATTTCTTTCAATAGTAGACTTCCAAAGATTTAAGAGTTGTTCCTGTTCATTTCTGGAAAAGAACTCATCAATTGCTTTTTGTTCTTCTTCAGTAAGTGCAAGTGATGGCTGTATAAAATTTAATCCTTCTTCTTCTGCTTTCTGCAGCTCTTCACGCTTTATCTGAAGATCACTAAGATTTTTATTCTCATTAGTCCCCGGTGCCAGGGTTATAGTTTCAGCTCCGGAAACATCTTTTGGATTTGTAGTTTCAGGCACATAATTAAAAATAGAAACACCGGATTTTAAGGGTTCATTGATAGCACCAAATATTGGAGCATTAGGTTTTGAAATTTCTTTAAGCTCATTTAATTTTGCTTCTTGTTTTTTTGAAAGCTTTGCTTGTGCAGGTAGAAAAAATGGGAAAAATAATTGAGTAGCAATACTGGATATAAAGATTGTTGCAAATATAATTTTTTTTTGTTCTGTCATAAAAAGTCTTCTACTTAATCCTATAATTCTTGCTCTTTACTCCTAAAAAATATAGTATCAGGTTTGAAATAGTACTAACGTAACCCGAGGTTACATTTTCTTTCTCTATTCTTTTATTTTAAAAATATGCTTTAATACTAATAAATAAAGTCGCTTACGGTTAAGACATAGTAAGGGTTAAGAGCACATGATACTAAAAGGAACAAAACTTTTGCTGGTACTACTCCTGGTGGTGACATCACTTATTAACTCTTTTTCTATATTAGCAAATGCAAAAATTAAATTAACAAAAGAAAAAGGAGTTGAAGGTATTTTACCGACTTGTACTACTGTAGGTGAATTAAAGTGTCCTACTGGGTTTAAGCCAAGCTGTCCTGAACAACACAAACCATCCTGTATATTTGCAGGGACTAAACAATTACCGGCATGTCTTGCCGACAGCTCAGACAATACTTTTTTTAGCTATAAGCTGGATAAAATAAGTTGTAAAAAGATTAAATAAGTGAGATATTATTTAATAATTTTAATTCTCTTAGTATTTGTTTTCTGCAAACAGTCAGCTTTAGCTTCTTTAGATGAAACATTGGTTTGTCCTTTATGTTCATTTGAAGGAAATGTACTTTGTCCAGAAGGATTTGAAGCTACTTGCCAGGATGAAAATCCGGATGAGACTGAACCCAAATGTGTGTTTTTTGAAAATAAATATGTTCCCGGATGTTGGAAATTTATTGGGATTAAAAAGATGGATTTTAATTTAGGAGCACTGAATATGCCGCCGTCAGTAATGATAGATATAGTTGGAGGCGGTGAAACTTATACCCTAAATAGGGAAATCATAGGCTGTAAGAAGTTGTAAGCTTAGGTTTTGGCATTGAAGTTTTAGGTTATTATATTATTGTCTAGTTTTTTCTTGATTTTTTTGATTCCTGATTCTCTGATTTTTGCGGGATTAAAAACCCCACCTCCCATGGCGGCTTAGCCAAGCGGTAAGGCCGAGGTCTGCAAAACCTCTATGCGGCGGTTCAAATCCGCCAGCCGCCTCGTTCTTTATTCTTTATCTTTTTCCATTTCAGCAATCTTAGCTTCCAGTGCTGCCAGATCTGTTCTTGCCTGAGTTTCTTCATCTCCTGTTAATTCGTTACGCTTTAATTGTCCTGCAAGCATAGATCTTACAGCAAAAATTCTGCGCCCTCTAGAATCGATTACTGCCTGCACTTGTCTGCTAACTTCTTTTGGAGACAGAATCTTTATTGTATTTCCTTCTCTTCTTATTTTTATATTTCCATTTGGTACTACAGCATCAGGGTGAAATCTTTTATTACTATACTGTTCCACTGAAACTTCTTCACCATCTCTTAGTCCTTTAAAACCATCGTAGTCGTAATAAGCAGTAGTTGACGAGAGATCAATCAAAAAATATCCAATATCAGGTTGAAGCTCCTCAAACATTGGAGGTAAATCATCAAAGCGACAGATCCAGAGACAGTTTCCTATCTGCAGAGGTCCTTCATGTTCATCATAGGTTAAAATATCTCCTGGTTTCAGTTCTGCAGCTACACATCTTTCACTAATTCTAGAAATTAACGTATTTGCTCTTTGTACAAGTGCAGCATCTGTTTCTCTCTTCATATCTTTGTTGCTTTCTATCATTGCAAGAGCAGTATAAGTAAAATGTTGAGCATGATGTAAGGAAGATGGAGAAGCAAAATCGAATGCATTCTCTGCATCATCTAATATCTGAGGAAGCGGCCTGATAAGTTGAGGATTCATACTATCCATGACGTACATCAGGTATTTTCTGACAGAATGAGATAGGGGGTCTATTGTGTTATCACTACTCATAAAAAAACTTACTCCATAATTATGATAAAGCACTAAATTGAGAGTTTGTTATAAATACTAGATTAAATTTCTCTAATAAAATGAGATTTTATACTTCTTTAAGAAGCTTTAGCTGTAACTTGGCTTGAAGTTTCAAGCTGCCGGTGAATTGTTCTAATTGTAGAAGTTAAATCATTTCCATATTCATCCCAGATTTTTAAATCTTTTTCATGTGTGCCAAGAAGATCATGGATTATGTTTATTTGTTCTATTGCGCTTTTAAATGCCCCCTCAATTTCAGATTTTTCTTGCCTAGAAAGATACCTCCTAACCCTGCCTATAATTTCAGCAAGATTTCCTATAAGTAAAACAGGAGTAGCAGAATGAACTTTTGAATCCAGAACTAATTTATTTATCTGAGTCCCATGTCCTCTTGCTGCATAACCAGTGTTTTTTACTTCAATTAAATGAGTAGTTCTGTCCACTTCTGCAACAATATCCACTTCATCAATTCTTCCTTTTCTATCCTGGAGATTATTTGTAGACATTGATCTTATTTTAATTTTTCCATTTGAATTCTGGATAAGGCTGAGTGCAGCAGTAGCTTCATAATAAAGACCATAAAGCTTATCGCAAATCTGATTACCCGATACTTCTTTTGCCATTGCTGCTGCATTATTCATTAATCTTTCAACATTTTGAACCTTATGTTCTTGGTTTAAGACTTTTAAATCACTGAGAAAATCAATGGCTAATACATGGTCATTTATCCTGGCTCTGTTATCAAGAAACTCAACAACTATTCCACGCATTGAAAAATTGTTTATTTTAGGATCTGAAAAATCATCCAGGAAATCATCAGCTACAGTCCTGAATGATTCATGTGTAGCTATTTGATATTTCCTGTATCCTTCATATTCACTTCTAAGAACTCTATCTGTTAAACTCCTGTGCAGTAGTTTTAATTTAGCCAATGACTCAAGAAATAATAACCTGTTATTAAGTTCATCGCCGGATAAAGAGGTAGTTAAATTACCATTTCTGTGAATTTGAAGGAAATGATCCAGCTCACCTATGCCTGTAGATGTTAAACGAGAAAAATTTCCTACGATTTGATCTTGTGTACCATTCACGAAGACGCTTTGTTTAGATTTTCTATGATTTGCTGGTGGTTCAGCTGCTGTATCTTTTTTATAAGACTCACAATCTGTCAAACGCCTTACCAAATCAAGCGCTAAAGTTTGATCTAATCCTAGATTCAAAAGTAATCCTTCAAGTTCACTGCAATGAGTAAATCGTATAATTTCAATTCCAGCATAAAATTGAGTTCTGTCATGTTCACTGCCAGGATTTCCTCGGGCTATTTTAGTAACAGATGTTCCTTCATCAGAACTGGCTAAGTTAAAAAGAAAGTTAGCAGCTCTTATTAACGGTTTAAATCCCGGTTCATCAAGTCTGCAGATCATTATGTCTCCCAGTTTGCTTATTAATAAGCATGTGATTTCATGAGGAGTTGCATTCTGATATTCATCTCTAGTAATTTCAGGAGGTGCTATATATGGTGAAATGTTAGCAGTTGCAGATGAAACAACTGGAGACAGCTGAGGCGGAAGATTAAATCCATAAGTTCTTTGCAAATCTGATTGCACGGGTTCAGCTCCAGTAACATCTCTATTACTGGCAGACTCATCTATAGGTAAAGTTGGTTCTATTCTTGGTGCTGGTTCAGTTTGAGCTGGTCTTCGAACTGATCTTATAAATTGAAAAGTTTTAGGGAACAAACCTACAAAAATTTGAAGTGGTCTAAACGGCATTTACAGATATCCTTAGCTAAAATTACTAATTAAGTAAATTATAAGACAGATTCAAAGGAATTTGCCAGTTATAAGATTTAATTTACTTAATTTAATCCATATCTGAGATTAAAGGGATATAAAACTATGCATGTAGCAATTCTTTTATCCTTCTTGAAAACTCTTCTACATTAAGAGCCGGTCGAGATATAAAATCATCTAGTTTTTTCTGTGTATTGTCTTCAAGTCCGCTTACCAGATTAGATGAAAAACCAACAATTTTAATTTTGTCCTGATATTGCTCTTTAATGCTTCGAATTAAATTATTTAATTCTTTGTTTGTATTTGTTGTATCAATAACCACCAGATCAGTATCCCTAGAATCTATTATTGATGCAAGCTGATTTTGATGTTTAGTTGCTTCTACACTATAACCATTCATCTCAAGTACTAGTGAAAGTGCTTCCAGATTAACCGGGTTTTCTCCATAAAAGATTATTCGTTTTGATTCTTCAGACTTTTTAGCTTCCTCTTCCTGAATAAAATCAACCACATCAGAATATAAAACCCCGGAATGCAGTAAAACAAATGCAGGATAAAGTTCAAGTTCTTCTCTTTGAATCCTGACTTTTAAAAGACCTTTAAACAATAAATATGAATTAACAAAGTCTTCAGCAAATATTTTCAGCCCTTCTCTGTTCACGCAAAATCTTTTAAAAAAATCCAGAGCAATGCATGATAGCCTTTCCATATCGTAGTAATATTTTTTAGCAACACCTGCTGTTTTTTCATTAGTTATTAAAGCTGGATAAAGTTGCTTATCTTCTCTTTCAAGGTGATCAAATAAAAGATCAGTTATTCGATTTAATTTGTCAATGGAATTTTTTAAATTACTGGCCCCACCATCTTGACTGTCAATTTCATAAACAGTTGAAATGATAGATTTATGTTGTGACTTTAAGAGTTTTATGAACTCAATTGGGTCTCTGGTTTCAGTGCTCATATTTAAATATTACTACCGTATATAAAACTGGGATTATTATTAACCCTAAAAATGAGGGATAACGCTTATTTTTAGCAAAGATTTTAAGTATTGTTAACTTTTCTAAAAAGTAATCAAAGTAGTAATCTGGCAATCTTCAGGGAGTTTCTTACGTCCTTCTAAAAACTTAAGCTCAATCATAAATGCAATTCCAACAATTACCCCGCCAATTTTTTTTACAAGTTTTATGGCAGCCTCTGCAGTTCCACCTGTAGCAAGGAGATCATCTACTATCAGAACTCTCTTTCCGGGCTCAACAGCATTTGTGTGAATCTCAAGACTGTCTGTTCCATACTCTAGTTCATAAGAAACTTTTTCAGTTTTTGATGGCAGCTTTCCTGGTTTTCTTATCGGTATAAACCCTTTTCCCATTTTATTTAATTTTAACTTTTATATTTTCTTTATAATCAGATTAATTTTTTCTAATCTTAGGTTTTTGAATAAGTAAAAATGATAAATTAAGACTAGGAATACAGTTATGCAGATACCTACGGCGCTATTTTCTTCCGTTCAGCAGGCTCTTCAAAATGCAGGAGCTAAGAGTATTTCAGCTGACGGTACATTAATAAGTCTTATTGAATCTCTTCCTATACAAATGCCTCAAAGAGGAAGACTAAACACATTACTTCGAGAACTTGCTAAAGGAGAAGTAACATTTCAAAGAGCTCAACAAATTCTTGGACTAAAAAAATATCCTCCAGGAACGGACTGGTATTTTGGAAAAGATGGACTTCTGGCAGTTATTGACACGTGGGCTTCTGTACTTCCTAAACCTGAAGCACCAGCTGGTGAAACATTAGACTTAGGATCTGTGACTACTTTAAGCGATGCCCCTGCATTAAGAACAGCATCTGTGCCGGCACTTTTAGCTGCTACTACTTCTGAAACAGAAAGCATATCTGCAAATTCTGTCGCAGAGGAAGAATTAAAAACTAAAAGACCGAAAAGATCCGCTACAAATCCTGAAAGAAATGTTTCTCATGCAAGAAAATTATTAGTCCATGCAGGAATTCCCACCCCAGAAGTTGACGATGAATGCTGGGACGCCTGGTGCAGTGATAGAGGGAACTGGAGAATAACAGATTATCAACTTCATTCTACAAACCAGCCTGACTTTTTTAACAGCTCTGCTCACGTAAGACACGTGCTTACCGTAAGGAGAGGCACAGACGGTCCAGAAGTTACTATGGGACCAGATGATGCATGGGGACTTTTTCATGACAGGCTGGATGAAATCGATCGTTTAATAACACCGGTAGAAAAGCTTAGAAAAGAAAGACATAGAGAAGCACTAGCTATACTTAGATTAATTAATGTATTTAATGAAGATGAAAGAGATTCAGTCAGGGCAGAGATAGAACCATTCAGAGAAAGAAAAGATATTAAAGGACATGAGGATTTTGAAAGAATTAAAACCTGCTTTAATAGATTAGAAGAACACTGGAGAACAAAATGTTCACATGAATATAAAGCTCTTGATTTTTTAAGAGCGCTAGACAATGTTACTGAAGAAGTTCAAGATTTAAAAAGAAGGCCCTTTGGTTGTGACATGGGAAGATTTCAGGATTCTTTTAATCAAATTGAAAGAAGTAGAATTATCCCTAATTTTTTAGAGCATGGAATACCAAACGGCAAAAAAAATATTGCTCTTTTAGTTAGAACCTATCTTGATTTGCTTCAATACCAAAAAGCAAGAAAAGTAATAGAAGGCTATATTGCAGCTGGACACAGGGTTATAGAAGCAACTGACAGAGTATATGCTACACATCGTGGTCAGGCAGCATTACATGTCTTAAGAACTTTAGAGCAAGGAGATAGTTCAGGATTAAGGATCCTTGATTTTTGTGGGAATGGAGTTCTTTATACTGTGGCAACTCAGCTTAGCATGGGTGATAAAGTAACTGACTTAGAGTTAAATACTGATCAATCGTTATTCACAGCAAATCCAAACCGAAGAAAAATCCTGGTGGATATATCAAACTGTGCTGGTGAAAACGGAAGCTGCAGATTAATTGAGGGGGGAGAAAGTCTTTTTACAGGAAAAGCTGATGTAGTGGTATTAAACTTTGCACTAAACCATTTTGAACCTGGTCAAATAAAAGACATTGTAATTTCACTACAGTCATTATTAAAAACACCTGAAAGTGATCTTCAAAATCTTACTTTGCGACCTGATAATATATCAAGATTTCCACGTGTCATAATCACTCTGCCCAGAGCTTGTTCCCTGGAAAACAGCCCACTAGAAGGAGTTCTAAGAGCTGCAGGTTTTGTACCATATGTAGGTGCTGAAGAAATAAATAGCCTAAAGTCAGGTACCCGACAGAGAATAAGTGAACAGAGAGGTGGAGATACCCTGGGAGGAGTAAATTCAAGAGTAAGAAAACCATTTAGAGTTTATACCTTAGCATATACTTCTCCTCTTAAAGAAGATATTTTAAGGCATATGGATGCTGATTCTTTTAGAATTACAAAAGAAGAAATTGCAAGACCATCTGGTTCAGAAAATGATGAAGATGACGGTAAGTTAAACCCAAGAAGAATTCAAAGAGAACTAGCAACTGCAGCGCTTACTGCTAGTGACTTGACCACAAACCTTACTGGTGTAGTAAATGTATCAGATATAGTAAATCATGCTGATTATCATTCTTTTGAAAGAAAGCTGGCATCATTAATTCACTTTAAAGAATTGTTATCTGAACACGAAAAAGCTGCGCTGGATTTAGTGCTAGATCTTATGGACCATAAGTTCAGTGCCACTATTCCTGAATCTTTAGTCAGATTTGTAATGAGAACACCTGATGAAAAAATGATTGACTATGCAAATGCACCTGACGATTTCAAAAGAATAGTTACAACAGAACAGCCTTACTCTCTCTGGGATATTGCTGTTGTTGTAGAAAGTAATATGGATCAGTCAACAGGAACCCCAAATACACTACTAGAAATGCACAGAGCAAAAGATTTGAGAAGAAAAATCTTTGACGAACTTGACAGAAGATTTAATGCAAATATTTCAAGGTTTACAGTAATAAAACAATTTGATATTTCTCTTTTAGGATTCCCAAAAACCAGGGAACAACTTTTATCTATTTTTAGAGGATTTTGTTTGGGTGGTGAAACTTCCATATTTACCGGTAGAGGTAATGTACCACAATATTTTTTAATACAAAGGGCTGCAACTCTTCGAGGTTCATCGATTACGGGTACTCTAATAATTGCACCAAGCTTTATTGCAAGACCATGTGACATATCTGCTTATATACCAAAAAATACACCTCTAGGAGAAAGAGTAGCCATTCATCAAGCAAATGCAGGACTTACAAATGAAGGATTTGTTCATTTCTTAACTGAACAAGGTATTGATTTTAACAGTGACCTTTTGGCTAATTTAAAAGGAGAGAAAGGTACACCAGTCAAAGTAGAATGGCCAGTTATTAAATTTCCTGGTGGCGCCCCTGTAGGTCTAGCTCTCCATTACATAACCAGAGCTCTTCAAATAAGCCCTGAAGATATTGGGATTCAAGCTCCGGCAGGAAGTTAGTTTAAATATGTTTAATTTGATAAATATTTAAAATTAAAGGGATATGAAACTCTGTAATCGTTTATTCCTAATGGGTTATTTCTTTTTCCATTCAGTGTCCAGAAGTCTGATGCATTTATATCCTGATTTTCTATGATTAATTTTATTGCTTCTAGAATTTCCCTGGCTCTTGAAACAGAAAGTTTACCAGGCTCTTCAACAACCCATATTGGAATATCATTACCTGGTTTATAGTAATTAAGTATATAAATTCCTTGTCCAAAGTAACTTTTGCCAAGCTGTGTATCTTCAGCTAACTCATCACTTGCAGTTAAAAATTGAATACGAGCTCTTCCTTTACTAGTAACTAAATAGCCCTCAGGTTCTTCGCTTGGTTTTTCTAAAGAATTAAGTACAGCATCACTTGGCCTTGTAATAAATGACCTTGATGGAGTTATCTGATTAAATAACAAAAAGGATGTTCTCATAGACTAATAAATTTAACCTATTAATTATGTATCGTTAGTTTATAATTAAGTTTTCTTTAATTTTATCTTCTTCTGCTTAAGCTAACTGATTGATATTCCTTAATTACTTTATCCCATGCATTGTGATCAGTGGCTATATCAAGAAGAACTATCTCACCTGTATTAATATTATATTCACCCCAGATTCTTGAATTAGTTTGACCGTGTATACAGACCAGAGACACCTGATCTCCATTTGGTTTTTTGACCATGGTATCTGGTTCTATAAGCAATGCTTTGGTAGTAATGTTACCCTTATTTCCATAGATTACTAAATTCCCAGCTTCCAACATAGATGCAATTTTATTTAAAAGTGTTTGATGTTTATCAAAATCTTTGGTACTTCTTTCCACCGATAGATTAGATTCTCCAGCTTCATTTGAAATTTTCACTTCTTTTATTTCAGAACGTATTTTTAAAACATGACCTTTTGGGTTAATTGTGCCTGTATCTGAATCTTTAAGTGTTTGAACTATACTATCTGGAGCAGTTATACTATCTGACTTTGAACCATTAACATTATTTAATCTCTGAGGATTTATAATATCAATTATTTCTGGATCTACTTTAGCACTGTGTTTATTTAAAAAATCACTTAAATCTCTTCTTGCTTCAACTATAGGATCAATAGCTCCTTCATGATTACTTTTCCCGAAAGTTTTTCTTGCAGCTACTTCAAAATTATTACAACACAAATTATCCAAAAGTCTGACTACTCGGCCATCTCCGGCACTGCCATTGCTTCTGATTTGATTTAATTCGTCTTCAAGATATAATTTCAATAATTCTGCAACCTCACAAGGTTGATCATAGTCTCCTTGCCTAATACTTCCAAGGGTTAATCTCTCAGTTTCAGCAGTGGTTAAAGGTTTTTGTTCTGCTATATCATTTGCCTGAGGTTTTTCTGCCTTAGCTACTGATTCTTCATGTTTTAATGAAGCAGCTTCACTATCAGGCTTTTTAATTTCTTGAGGTTCCGGCTGTAAGACTTTTGTCTCTGGTTTTGATATTGCAGGTGGCTTTGTTTTAAGCCCTAATTGTTCCATCAATACATCAATCTCTTTATTGGTTCCATATGTATCAATTAATACTTTTGTATTTTCAGTGACTTTTCCATTAGCCTCTATATCTAAACAGATTCTCTGCATAACAGAATTTTTAAATATATCTCCAATTTTTAAAATTGGTGAATTTAAACTGTCTGCATACTGCTGAGCTCTAAAAACAGCTTCAGGAGCAGTGGTTGGGTCAAATGCTATTTCATATAATTTTGACCTTAATACACTACTCATCTCCTTACTGGGAATGCCTCTTGATATTGCTATATCGCAAAGCCTGTATGCATGACCGTTTATTTCTTTAAAAGTCATGCTGGAGTCAACAAGAGCATCTTTAAATCCATTAGCTATTAACTCAATAAATTGTTTATTAGCTTCGGGAGTGTGTGTATTTGGTTGTTTTAAAACTAGCTTTGTTTCTCCTGGCGATTCAGATAAGCTCTTACTATTAGTATGCGGTTCATCAATTCTTTTTTTCGTAGTAACTTTTTCTGCAACAGTTAAAGATCCTGATTGTTCTCTTCCATCCAGCACATTCAGGATTTCATCAGAATATCTCCTGATCCCTGGTCTTGGGTTTCTTAGATCATTTCTAACCTCTTGTTTAAATTCTTCTCTTACAACTCCATCTGCAAGTTCTAAACATTCTCTAAGAGTTGCTACTCTTTGTTCTGGAGATGCATCATCATACAATTCAAAAAGTTCATTTACTTCCTTTCTTTGCTTTATAGTAAGCAGTCTTGGCATTGTTCCTACTGCATTGCTTCTCTGAATTAATTTTTCACGATTAGGATTCACGTTATTCTCATAATCACTTTTATAATTTGCTACATCTGCATCTGACAATCTTGCAAGTCTTATGGCTTCTTCATAATTTCCAGCATCAATATGTTTTTTCATTTCAGCTAAAACATCACCATTCTTTTCACCACCGACCTTGCTACTGGAAGATGATTCTGCTGTTACTTCCTGAAATGCACGTCTAGCTGTATATTCAGCTTCAGACATCGTTTTAGAAGTACCACCAGGATTTTTTATTATTGGATCAATTGTTTTTTGATTAGCATGATCTATTTCTTCATGTAATCTTTGAATTGCTTCAGAATTATTATTTTTAATACCTTCTGCTGTTTCTTTATCTACTTTAATTATTGTTTTTCTACTTCCATCTTTTTCTACAACTACTTCTGCTTGTGCTTTTACTCCTGCCGGTAAAGAATCATCTAATATAACCTCTACTTCTCCTTTTTTAGTAACAGCTTTATAGCTAGGGCTTTCTGAGATTTTTTTAGGTACTTCTACTTTTTGTGATTCAGCTGATTTTACATCTGTAGGTTTCGTTTCAGTAGAGTTAGCTTGAACTTCTCCATCACTTGGTTTTGCATCTGCAGTGTTTACATCTGTTGGTTCTGATGTTGGAGGTGCCTCTCCCTCTCCTTCTGCTTTTTCTGGTTTTGATGCAGGACCTTTAGGTATAACCGGAGGAGGGATTTTTTTCCCTAGTAAACCTAATGTAGGTGCTGTAGTAAATTGTTCTATTAAATGTTGTTTGGCAGCTGCTTTATCACCTTTTGTTACTAGAGTTTGTTTAGTACTTACTCCACCGATATAACTGGATATTCCACTACTTATAGTTTCTTGCATTACACTTTCTACATTTATACTTCCATCTTTATTTAAGAGTTGTCCTTTAAGAGCTGATCCAGTTAATCCAGCTACACTTGATCCTGTAGCTTCTGCTGTAGTAATTAAAATTTTCTTAGCTACTGAACCTGTAGCATCTCTGGCTGCTTGAGCTTTTGCCCCTTGTCCTCCTGATACCATTCCTATACCTATATTTATTGCTGCATCTTTTACTATTTGATCTCCACCTAATCTTCTTTCTCTCATAAACTCTTCATAAAGTTTTTGTTTTTGCTCATCTGGAATATTTTGATCTCCATAAAGTTTTTTAAATTCATTTTGCGCCCTTACATATTGCTCTGTAGTATTTATTGCAGTAGATACACTAGCCCCTGTACCACCTGCTGCTGATCCTGCCACTAGTCTTGTAGTTAAAGAAACTGCTTCTCCACCTGCTTTTCCTATTATTTTTCCTGCTACACCTGCTCCAGTTACTGCACTTGCTGCTGCTATTGCTGAGCTTTTAGCATCAGTTATGGTTTGAGCTACTGCATCTGTAGCAGAATAGTTTTCATCTACTCCTGCCCTTGCAAAATTACTTAATCCACCGACTGTAGTTCCTGCTACAGTACCTACTCCTATCGCTAAAGCTCCACCAGCAACGGTTCCATATCCTGCCATGAGTGCACCTGCAGTACCTCCCGTAGCTACTGTAGCTGCTGCTATAACACAAGTATTTCTAGCTATAACCATTCCTGTTTCTACTTTTCCTAAAAACTTATCTGTATCTTGAAGTTGTTTATTTGTATCCTGCAAACCTTGCATTACTTGTTTTGATGCCTGAGACATCTGCTGTTTATATTCCTGTTCTTTACCTTCCATTACTGCTTTAGCTAAAGCATATTCTCCTTTACTCATTAATTCCTGAACACGTTTTTGTGTCTTTTGTTCTTTTACCAGTTGAGCATCTAATTTTTCTTTATATTTTGTTTCAATCTTAATTTGTTTTTCATGTGCAGCACCTTCTCCGCCCATACCTCTAAAAACATTCCAGCTATTGTTATACTCTCTCTGACTTTCTATTGAAGATTGTAAATTTCTACTAGCACCTCTTTGTCTGTCTTTCAGGTTTTTTGCTCTTTGTTCTAATTCTTTTTTTAATTTTTCAGCTTCTTGTTTTACATTAAGATTATTATCCGAAGGCAACGAGTTACCGGGCCCGGTAACTTGCCTAGGCGTTGCTGGTTGGTTTTGAAGAGGATCTACCATAATATAAAATATCTGAACTATTAGTTCAGCCAAAGCACACTTCTGGTATAAAATACCTATATTTAAATGACGTTAAATATTAATGGTTTTTAAGGTTGAATGAAATTACCCAATAGTAATATCCCTTAAGTTAAATGAATATTAAGAAGAAATGCTCTTGAAAATTAAAAAGCTTATACCACTATATCAAGTATATTTTTAATCTTTAAGACAATTCATCTAAAAACTAATTAATCTGGTGATATTGCAGTCCTCAGGCAGTTTTTCACGTCCTTTTAAAAACTCAAGTTCTATCACAAAAGCTATGCCAATAACTACACCACCAATTTTTTTAACAAGCTTTAAAGCTGCTTCAGCAGTACCACCTGTAGCAAGGAGATCATCTACTATCAGGACTCTCTTTCCGGGCTCAACAGCATCTGTGTGAATCTCAAGACTGTCTGTTCCATACTCTAGTTCATAAGAAACTTTTTCAGTTTTTGA
>Ga0155197_116_pt1 | contig 23857 bp, 17 predicted proteins | sample RifCSPhighO2_02_FD_106165 | JGI IMG/M metagenome (GOLD analysis project Ga0155197, IMG submission 106165) | Candidatus Melainabacteria bacterium RIFCSPHIGHO2_02_FULL_34_12 | reverse complement strand
CCTACATTAAAAGGAACAATGTCTGAACGAACATTTGTAAGATAACGACTTAAAACTGGAAGGGTAGCTCCCATCATTACTGTAGGAATAATAAGTAATAGCATAGAAATTAAAAATCTTACGAAGTAAGAAATAAACTGTACACCTTCAAACATCTGGACAACATTTAGCCAGACCGGGGCAAGAAAATTATCACTAAAAATCACTGGGACAAGAACACCATAAATTCCAATGGCTAATTCAAGAACACCATAAGCCAATAACGGCTTTTTAAAATGATCTATAAATTTCCCGCCGGCATAACTTCCAATAGCAAGACCGCCAAGAAATGCAGTAAGAACTGTACTGACTGCAAGAGTAGTACCTCCAAAAACATAAGTAAGCATTCTGGTCCAGACAACTTCGTATATTAATGCACTTATTCCTGATACAAGAAAACATCCAAACACCACTGAATAGATAAATCTATATACTGAAGGATCCCCCTTTTTTTTATTTGAGGGTTTATCAATTGTTGCTGCTTGTGGATTTGCCATTTTTTTACTCCGTTATGTCTCCCGGTGCATTTAATATTACTACCTAGCTAACTATTATTTCCAAATAAACCTTTTACAAAGTAAGATTTTATCCGATTCATTCGGTAAAATCTGGATAGTGTAACAAGAAGCCCTTCCAAGTGCATTTTGCAAAGCCTGACAAGCGAAGAATGAGCGAGGAAGGCGATAAAAAATTATGCAGTAAAGACTGTAATAGTATAAAGTAAATAACAGGTATTTGTGAAGTAAATATAAAATGGATAAAAACTACCAGAAAAAAATTGAATATCGTACATGGGCAAAAGATTTAAGAAGCAAGCTGGACATAAAAAGCATAAGTCTGGCAATTGAAAGTAAGATAAAAAAACTTGATGTTTACAAATCAGCAAAGATTGTTATGTCATATATGGCAAAAGAAATAGAAATTTCATTAAGTCATTTATTCCAGGATGGAACAAAATCATGGTATTTACCCGTAGTAGGAACGTTGCATGCAACGTCCCTACTGGTGGCACCGTATGTTCCGGATAAGACAAAACTATCTAAAAACAAATATGGAATTTCAGAACCTGAAATTATAAAGGATGATTTTTTTGATCAAAACAAAAACAAAGTAAAACTAGATATTATTTTTGTACCGGGATTATGTTTCGATAAAAAAAATTACAGGCTTGGATTCGGAAAAGGGTATTATGATAATTTTTTAAAGCTAAATCCTGAAAGTATTAAAATAGGATGCTGCCCGAAGGAATGCCTGGTGGAAGAATTGCCAATAGATGATTGGGATATAAAGATGGATATGGTTATAACTGAGTAGGCAGGGTCCCTTATTAGACAAATCTATATTAATGAACATTTTCATTGGTATAGGTTTGTTTATCGTAGGTTAGGTATGAAATTAATTAGCCCGCAAAGTGATGCTAAAAAATACTGCTTGAGATCATTCTTCCTTCAAAGGCTTCTCATTTAAGCTGTTATGCGACAGCCTCTTAAACATTCCATAGATTTGGATATTTCAAACATTAAATAAAATTTAGTATTTTGTTAATGTAACTTTTACAGATGAATGATATTATTAAACAATTATTGAGAAAAAACGAATTAAAAACCATAAATTAAAAGTGTTGATATTTTTAGTAACTCTTGTAACAGGTTGCCTATTGAATAGTTTTGCCCTTGCAATCGATGATTGCAGCAGTTTCCCATATCTTTCAAGCTGTTCAAGGCATGATCAGTGTTATGGTTGTAGCGGGTGTTGTGGTTATGTAACCGGAGGAACTAGTTATCCTATATGTATTAGATGCTGGGGTGAAACCAGCCCAGGTTTTGAAGGAGCACTAACCTATTGTTGTCCAAATACTCCTACACCAACCCCAACTCCTTGTTCTGCTTGTACTTTTTCTTCAGGGACAAGTTATCCTATCGGCTATAAGAAATGTAGTGCACCACCACCTGAAAATTATATTGAATGTGGTCCTGAATGTATTGTGCTAAATGAGAGTTGTCCTCCTGGCACAGTTTGTAAAAGTGGTACTAAAGCTGGTGAAATAAACTGTGAGCCAATTCCAACTCCAACACCTATACCTGCTACCTGTGTAACTGAGGTAGGTACTTATACTGAGGGGCAATCGTTTTGCTGGCCTGCAGTTGGTAACACATATGATTTTCTTTGTACATGTGATAGCGATGGAACAATAGATTCGGATGACTGTATCGTATGTCCTGCTGGTTGTGAAACAGTAGGTGAGCCACCTGTAGCAAAGTGTAAACCAAGCGGTACACCTGAACAGACCCTTGTACCAAATCCATCACCTTAAATCACCAAACTTTAGTGGCTACTTTAAAAAATCTATTGATGGAATGAAGGAGCTATTCTCAATAATTTTGATGATATTCTTCAGCTTTGAAAAACTTTTTATGTGGGACAATGTCAGTGACAATTTTATTTTTAAACTTATCGAATAAATTTAATTTGCTTTTTCAGACATCTGCAAGTAAAACTGAAGTTTCGATTCTCCCGTCAGATAATTTTAAGCAAATCAATGTAAAGGTTATTAAAGGACAAAAGTTAATTGTTGCGGAATATAAAATGTTGCATAATTTTTCAGGCGATATAACTCTTTCTGTTACAAACTCTTTTGGTCAGACTACAGGTATCATTAAAATCCCTGAGAAAAACTCCCAAATCAATATTTCACCAGATTCAAAATAAGGGATACCCCTATTAACCTGCTCTTAATCTCCCTCTGTAATATTGCCATCAGTTGTCAGCAGCACTGACAGCTTTTTATTATTTTTATGGCAAACACAGCAACACTTGTGAAAAACCACTTTGGCACTTATTCGTTTAATAAGTCATTTATGCTTTATCCGGATTCATCTGAAAGAATTAAACCACCTACTGCATCTCAGTCTTTTGTAAGTGATACAAAAGATCTTTTCAAACCAAAAGATGAACTAACTCTGGAAGAGAAAGCACAGGAATATATGGATGCTTATAGAAAAGCCGAAAGAATAGTAGTCATTAATTTTTATACCGGCGGAAGTGCGTATAGAAAAGGAATTATTGATTCAATTTACAGAGGATATAATCCGCTGAATCCTAAATAGGACGCGATTAATCGCGTCTCTACAAATATTTTTGTAATACAATGTTAGTCATGTTTTCAGGCATTGTGCAAGAAATTGGAATAATTGAAAAACTTGAATATAAAAATAATATTCTTGAAATATCAGTATTGTCAAAAACACCTCTAAAAGATTTAAAGCTGGGAGACAGCATTGCAATTGACGGCTGTTGTCAGACAGTGACAGAAACAAACAATAACTCATTTAAAGTCCAGGCAACTCAAGAAACCATTGAAAAAACAAATTTTAAGTTTCTCCAGAAAGGCTCAAAAATAAATCTGGAACCATCGCTTAAATTAGGAGATAATATTGGAGGACATTTTGTAACCGGCCATATTGATACGACAGGTAAAGTCTCAGATATAAATACATTCGGTGAAAATAAAATTGTTAAGATTATCTTCCCCTCTGAACTTAGTGATTTTATTGCAAGTAAAGGTTCAGTAACTGTAAATGGTGTTAGCTTGACCGTAATAGAATTAAAAAACTGTGAGTTTAGCTTTACTTTAATACCATTTACAAGAGATAATACAAATCTTGGTTTCATAAAAATAAATGATCCTGTAAACTTAGAAATAGACATCGTAAGTCGGTATTTAGTGAATTATTTAAGAAATAATAAAGAAACGGTAAGGGGCAGAATTTGACCTGCTTTTTTAAAATAAAGAGACAGTAAACGTTATGGAAAATATAAAAACTGACAGCTTAAAAGACCAAATATTTAATACTTTTAATACGGTTGAAGAAGCTATCGAAGCTGTTCGTAGTGGTGCAATGGTTATTGTAGCTGATGATGAAGACAGGGAAAATGAAGGAGATCTTGTCTGTGCTGCTCAGAAAGTTACACCTGAAATTATTAATTTTATGGCTAAAGAAGGAAGAGGACTTATTTGTCTGGCTTTGCAGGAAGATATTGCGGATAAACTTGAACTTTCTGACATGGTAAATAATAATTCCAGCTCTTTTGGCACAGCATTTACGGTAAGCATTGATGCTGACAAAAAATTTGGAATTACTACGGGTATTTCTGCAGGCGATCGTGCAAAAACCATTCAGATAGCTCTTCATGATGAAACCAGACCTTCAGATCTCGTTCGCCCGGGACATATTTTTCCACTCCGTGCAAAACGTGGAGGAGTTTTAAAAAGAGTTGGTCAGACTGAAGCATCAGTGGACCTAGCCAGACTTGCTGGATTTAAAAGTGCAGGAGTTATCTGTGAAATTTTAAATGAAGACGGAAGCATGGCTCGCAGACCGGAGCTCTTGAGATTTGCAAGAAAACATAATTTAAAATTTATTTCAGTAGCCCAGTTAATTTCATACAGATTAAAAAAAGAAAGATTTGTAGTCAGGGAAGCTAAAGCAAAACTTCCAAGTGAAGTTGCCAAAAAATACGGAAAAGAATTCACACTCTACGCATATAGAGATACTTTAAATAATAAAGAACATATTGCAATAGTTTGCGGTGAAATAGAAGGTAAAAAAGATGTTTTAGTAAGAGTTCACAGCGAATGTTTAACTGGGGATGTATTCCAAAGCCTAAGATGTGACTGTAATTCTCAGCTTCATTGGGCACTGGAAAAAATTGCAAAAGAAGGACAGGGAGTAGTTGTTTATTTAAAGCAAGAAGGACGAGGAATAGGCCTTGTAAATAAAATTAAGGCATATGAACTTCAGGATAAGGGATATGATACTGTCGAGGCAAATGAAATGCTTGGATTTAAAGCTGACCTTAGAGAGTATGGAGTAGGTGCACAAATACTTACTGATCTGGGTCTGACTGCTATAAAGCTTATGACAAATAATCCCAGAAAAATTGTAGGCATTGAGGGCTATGGATTAAGTGTAGTTGGACGGGTACCGATAGAAATTTGTACTGAACATAATGAAAGGTATTTAAAAACAAAAAACGAAAAGCTTGGACATGTAATTAATTTAAAAAACAAAAAAAGAACCTAGGATAAAAGATGCCAAATATTTTAGAAGGAAAATGTAAGGCTTCACAGGATGATAAGTTTGCAGTAGTAGTAAGCAGATTTAATGAGTTTGTAACTGAAAAGCTTCTTAATAGTTGTATTGAAACTCTTACAAAAAACGGAGCAAGTGAAAAAAATATAGATATTGTAAAGGTGCCAGGTGCATTTGAAATCCCTACAGCTGCTAAAAATCTCCTGGATTTAAATAAATATGATGCAGTTATCTGCATTGGTGCTGTTATTCGCGGTGATACCTCTCATTATGATCATATTTGTAATGCAATAAGCACAGAGATAAATTATCTCGGGGTTTTAACTGGAGTACCTGTAATTTTTGGAGTACTTACCTGTGAAAATATTGATCAGGCAATGGACAGAGCTGCCGGAAAAGGTGGAAAAGGTGGAAATAAAGGTTCAGAAGCAGCACTGGCAGCCATAGAAATGATTAACGTAATTAAAAAACTCAAATCGTAAACAATTTTTAAATCAAAGTTATTTTAATTGATCATTAATAAATTCCAAGATACAATCAATTCAATTAATTAAAATTAAATATCAAAGGAGATATCCATGAAAGTTTCCATGAGACTTTTTGTACTTACAGCTATTCCATTTCTGTCAGCCTGTAGTAGGGGTGATAGAGAACCGGAAAAAGTTGTAATGGCTCAGAAGATTAATGTCCCTAAAAATATTGCTGTTGCTGAAAGTGAAAAAGTAGCCCCTTTAAAACTTAGAGAACTTACAGATGTAGAGAGTCAAAGATTAGACGAAATAGAAACTTTTCTAACGACCTATACTGGAAATAATACTTACAATTACGGATCTATAGATAGATTTACAGAGGGGTTAAGGCTTGATCCTAAGGGTATCCTTGATGGGGCAGATGAATCTGAAAGATCATATGCGCAAGACTACATAGACAATAAACTGGATTTCTTTACAAGAGCTATGGTTGCAAGGGAAATCAATAGAAAAGGTGAAGAACAAATAAAACAATTTCTTGTAGAAATGGGTGTTGATACTAAGACAGGAGATTCACCGGATGTATCGGAAGTTAAAGAATATGTGACTAGAGATATTCTTTTAGAATTTGGAGATAATGCACGTGTTTTAAAAGCCATGATGGAAAAAGATCATGGTGTAAAGATCGATTTTAAAAATGGAATCGATTTAAATCTACTGTCTTTTGTTAGAGAAAGAAAAACAGGTTTGCCTAAAGGTGTGGAAGTGAAAACAGTTAATCCACAATTAGTTGTTAAGCCCTAAATAGATTTAACTCAGTATCATTTCTTCAGTTATTGGCAATCCCAGTGCATAAATATAATGAAAATAAAGCATGGTTACCGTAAGAAGATTTTTCTTCAGTATGTTAACTACAGAATTACTTTCTGGAAGAATGCTTAGTTCTTTTATGTGATAGTTTAACTCTTCAATTACTTTATTTGCTCGGGAAAGTAAGCCAGTATACTCATCTGCAAAATCAGGAGGGTAGATAATTTCTTCTGGATCAGGCAGTCCAAGAGCAATTTTGCACTTAGAGTAAATGCTTTTCAGTTCTTTTAATTTTTTGCCCAGTTCAAGATTTATGCATCCTGAATTTAAAATGCAAGTCTCAATTTCATAAAATAAATTAACCAGGTCTTCAGTTACCAGATCGAGTAAGTCCTTAAAATCTTCAGTGGTTTTTTCTTTTTTTAATGCGGGAATCCTTTTATTTATATTTATTACATTATCTGTTTTTGGTTTTGCAAATGGATTACCTGAAAAAGAAATTGTTTGTTTCATATCTTATAACTTAACTGATAAATGAAATATCAGCTAAACCCCCGCCTTTAAGATTAATTAATGGTATAAAGATACCACAAAATAATATTTGATAGTTTTAACCTAAGATGTAACATTCGGGTTAAGAAATTCAATAAAGTTCTTGTTAATCTATCTGTGCTCTTTGCAGTTTATTCGAGTAATCGATGTAAACAGTTTTGTACTGAGTGTAGGTATCTAAAGCCATTACTCCGCCTTCGCGGGTGCCGTTTCCTGTGTTTTTCCAGCCGCCAAATGCTGCTGCTCCGCCACATTCAGCACCGATGGTGGGGGCATTAATATAAACAATTCCTGATTCAAATTCATTGGCTGCTTTCATTGCGATATTTATATCTTTAGTATAAATGGAAAGAGATAAACCATATTCAACATTATTTGCTACTTTAATTGCTTCAAGTTCATCTTTTACCGGTATTACTGCAAGCACAGGGCCAAAAACCTCTGTACAAGCTAGCTCCATGTCAGCTTTTACATTTGAAATTATTGTCGGTTCATAAAAATTACCGTTGTCAAATTCTTTTCCTGTAAGTTTATTTCCACCGCAAATTAATTTAGCACCGGCTTTAGTTGCTCTTTCTACAAATCCATGAATATTATTTCTATGACTATCGGTAATTACTGGACCTACCTGTGTACTTTCATTTAATCCGTTTCCAACCTTTAGTTTTTTTGCAGCATTTGCAAGTTTTTCGATAAATGTATCACTCCAGTCTGATTTTTGAATAATTAATCTGCTGGTAGAAGTGCATCTTTGTCCTGTAGTTCCAAAAGCTCCCCATAAAACTCCATCCAGAAGTAAGTCTTGATTTGCATCTTTAAGTGCAATAATTGCATTTTTCCCGCCTAGTTCCAGTGCACACTTTTTTAGCATTTTTCCGCAGGTTTCATAAATTTGTTTTCCTACTTCTACAGAGCCTGTCAGGCTTATGACTTTTATATCAGGATGTCTTACTATAAGATCTCCAAATTCTCCTGTGCCAAATAAAATGCTGGCACAACCTTTTGGAAGTCCTGCTTTGTATAAATTTTCAACTAATTTATATCCAGACATTGGAGCATCTTTTGAAGGTTTTAAAATTACGACATTTCCTGAAACTAGTGCAGGTGCAATTTTCCAACTGGGGACAGCGCTGGGGAAGTTCCATGCAGTTATTAATCCACAAATTCCAATTGGCTGACGTATAGTAATTATTGATTTGTCCCGGAGTTCGCTTTGTCCGGTAAGTCCGTATATTCTCCTGCCTTCACCTGCAAAAAATAAATATGTGTCGATGACTTCTTGGATTTCACCTCGTGCTTCAACAATAGGTTTTCCTGTTTCTTTGGTTAATATTTTTGAGAGTTCTTCTTTTTGATCTCTTGTAATCTCAGCTGCTTTATAAAGAACCTCAGCTCTTTTTGGAGCTGGTGTATAACGCCAAATTTCAAATGCTTTTTTTGCTTCTTTTACAGCTTCATCCAGATCTTTCTGGCTGGATTTTGGAAATTTTCCAAGCAGCTCGTTTTTATCTGCGGGGTTATATTTTTCAAAGTAAGGGCTGGGTGACCCAGCCCTTACAGAAGAGTCGGTTAGTGTGCCGCCTATGTTGTTTTTGAAGGTTGTAATCGTTTGTTGCATAACATTTGTAGAGGCGGGGTTACCCCGCCTCTACTGTGATTTTTTTATTATACCGATTATTTTATCTGTGGCGTCAAATAAAAGTTTTTTATCTATATTTAAAGGAGGTATTAATCTGATGGCATTTTGTTCAGTACCAGCCGGTAAAATTAATATTTTTTCTTTAAAACATTCATTAATTACTTTTTCTGCTGTTTCTTTACTTTCAAGCTCAAGTCCAATCATAAATCCAAAACCTCTGATTTTTGCTCTGGATTTTAATTCTGTGTCCAGATGTTTCATTAATTCAGTACCGGTTTTAGCCACATAGTCAAGAAGGTTTTCTCTTTCTATTACTTCAAGTGTTTTATTTGCAGCGGCACAAATCACTGGATTTCCGCCAAAAGTGCTTCCATGGGTACCAGGCGGCATTAAAGACATGTGTTTTTTGCGTGCTGCAAATGCCCCCATCGGTAAACCGTTTGCAATGCCTTTTGCAATGGTTATAACATCGGGAATTACCCCATAATTTTCAATTCCAAACCATTTCCCTGTTCTGCCAATTCCAGACTGAACTTCGTCTGCTATCAGTACGATATTATATTCATCACAAATTTTTCTTAGTTCTTTAAGGTAATTAAATCTGGAGTTTAAATTATGCCCAGGAGCAGGGACATATCCGCCTTCGCCTACTATAGGCTCAATGATTATTGCTGAAATTGATTCTGGAGGAAGATTTAATTTAAACATTCTGGTGAGAAGATCCAGGCATTCAAGCTTACAGCTACTAGGGTCTTTAAAAACAGGGCAGTGCCAACAGTTTGGAAAATCTACAAAATTAATACCGGTTAAAAGCGGATCGTAATTTTTTCTGTGAAGTGCTTTTGATGATGATAATGAAGTACTGCCTAAAGTTCTTCCATGAAATGACCCTCTAAATGAAACAATATTTGGTCTTCCGGGATTAATATATCTGCTTAGTTTTATGGCGCCGTCTACAGCTTCAGCACCGCTGTTACAAAAAAAAATATTATCCAGATCGCCAGGCAAAATCTTGGAGAGTCTTTCAGCTAATTTAATATTTTCAGTATGGTGAGTGACACAGCTTATATGCACAAGTTTTGTAAGCTGTTCCTGTGCTGCTTTTACTACTTCAGGATGACAATGTCCTAACTGTGTGACCCCAATACCACAAGTTAAATCTAAATACTTCGTCCCATCGGTGGAGTAAAGATAAGGACCTTCGCCACGTTCTGCAACAATGTGAAAAACTCTATAAAGGGCGTTTGAAAGGAATTTCTCATCTTTGGCCAAGAGTTCTTTTAAATTTGTAGTTTGATTTGTTATCATGATGCTTAATCTTAATTTTCTCTGCTTACTAAATTCTTTCCCGAGGAATATAATTTATATAAAAAGTGTAGGAGAACATAATATGAGTTTAAACCATTGTCTTCAAAAAGTGCTTGAAAAGTATATAGGTCATAAACCTATATATGACAGAGTAAAACTTTATTTTGAAAAAAATACAGCTGCGGCAAAATATCTGGAAGTTTGCGAAGAAAAAAAATGGGAGTGTATTTTAGATCATCTTACCGTTAGGACTTATGATATTGATAAGGCAGCAAAAGAATATGAGGGATACGGTTATAAGTATGATGAGACGATTGACTACAAAAATGAAGGTTGGTATGCAAAGGTTTATAGGCATCTAAATTATGCACCGATGTTTATAGATCAGAACTATAAAGATGCTCCTGAAAATCTTCAGATCATAAAAAAATGGGTGGATAAATTTGGAGATAAAGAATATCATCATATTGCACTGAGGATTCCTCAAGGGATTGAAATAGAAGAAGCCATTGACCTTCTGAAGAAAAAAGGGGTTAAATTCCCCGGCAAAATTACAGGGACAAAGGGTACGAGGTTAAGGCAGATTTTCACAGAAGCTGAAAATATAGATGAATTTCCTTATTCAGTGCTTGAATTAGCTCAGAGGAATAAAGACAAAAACGGTAAAATATATGAGGGGTTTATCTCAGAACAGGCAGATAGCCTTATGAAAGATAGTGTTTTAAAGAGTTAAGTTCATTAAAAATATTTAATCTTTTAATCTAAGAAAGAAAGAATTTGCTTTATTAAAGAGGTGTAAGCCTATATATATTTGTATAATGATTCCTAATAAAGATTTTATTAGGAGAACTGAGTGCCCAACGTAGGTTCTGTTTTTTCAAAACTAACCTCTTCTAAGCTTGCAAGAGGTTTTGTTCTAGCCACTTATTTGGCTAGTCCATTATCTAATGTGAAAGAAACAGAGGCGGCACTTCCACCTAAAGAAGCAACAAAAAGTGTAATTAGACTTGCTGACAGCTCAGCGCAAAAAGTAAGAGTTAACGGTGTTGAAACAAAGCAAGATAAATCTATTGACTGGCATAATTTAATAAGTACTTTTTTTATTTTTGATGAACTTGATAATAAAGAAATTGATAATATAAAAACAGATATTTTACTACGGGGAGCAGCAGATCCGTCTGTTCCATTTAATGTTTTACAAACTGCTATTTGTACAACTGCAAAATGGGCTAAGTCAACAAACCAAAACCTGGATGATTTAAATTTAAAGCATGAAACTTTACTTGCTGAGCTGGATACATTAACTGAGCAGGAACCTACAAGAGCAGGCAAAGAAACTGAGAGAGATAATATTGTAACTAGTATTGGTGAGTTACTTATCAGAAAACAAAAGATGCTCGATCTAATAAGTTCATATTATGGAAAGGTTGTTGTTGATTTTGAAGCCAATGGAAAACAGGAAAGAAAATCAGTCGCCCTAAATGAATTAGACGAATTCCTTAAGAGCCATGAAGGTGCAAAGACTTATGATCCGTTATTCCCAATGCAAGTAAATAATGTTGTGGCACAGCTCTCTAATAATAATGATCAACTTGAGGGAATTGTTTCTTCATTTAAAAGTGGATCTCACGATGCACAAGAGGTTTTAATTTTTTTATCCGGGAACTCACAGGTTGAATTTCCTAAAGATGTAAGAGAATATGCATCAAATGCCACGCTAAGAAATAATGGACTAGTCGCATCAAATAATTCTGGTGGTAGCTCTGAAATAATTGATTCAAGTGAAAGAAATGAAATTAGTCCCTATGATTTAGATTTTAAGTCTAAAATCTTTTATGCAAATAACATTTTGCTTCTTGCATTAAATAATGATCCTCATGCAGCTGAAATCTCGCAAGAATGGTTTAAAAGAAGACCACCAGGAAAAGCAGATGAAGCTGACTTCATAGCATTAAGAGCACTAGCCATATGTGCAAGAAATAATAAAGATGCATTTAATGAGCTGGGTTTTGTTGCCAGGACTTTTCCTGATGTTTTTGATGCATATCTTTTTGCCAATAATATTCTTCAATATAATCTGAAGAGAGCAGCAGGTCAGGAAATCCTGGATACTTTTAATGCTAATCCTGCAAATGCTAAAAATGCAAAAAATCTTTTACTTGACTTAGCGAGAAGTTCCACAGGAACATCACGTACCAGTGCAATTGTAGCTCTTAGCACCATGAGTGATATGACTGGAAATATTGATCTTTTAAGAGGAATTATTTCAGATTCAAAAAGTTCTGAAGAAAATAAAGTTGCAGCAATGATGGGGCTTGCCAGGCTTCGTGATAAAGATTCTATTGAGCCACTTCTAAAAATTGCAATTACTGAATCTAATGATCCAGGTCTAAGAATAAAAGCTCTGGAAACAGTTTTAATAATTGATACTAAAGATCCTATTCCTGCAAGTTACAGGGAAAAAGTAGCTAAGAAATATCCACTTGGACTTGATCTGACGTTTTTTGACTATTATTTTAAAGATGGAAAAGTAAGAAAAGAATTTGTTGATGTGGCATTAAGGGACAGCAGGCTCGAAGAGAGTGTTGTTACTACACTCATGAAAGATTTAAGATATAGGTTTACATACAGTAATGGATATTTAGCAGCAATGGCAAAAGATAAAGAGCATGGTCAGAGATTTTGCAGCGAGTTTCTAGACCCATTAGTTTTAGCTCTGAATCATTCTGTTTCCCAGGGCAATTTTGATTTTAGATTAGGCATTCCGGCAATTTCAGCTCTTACAAATGCAAATTATGAAAAGGCTTCTCCTGTTATTCTCAGATGTGCAGTTAATCCTGAATCTTGTATTAAAAATACTCCTAAAGATCAGATTTTTACTGGTGCCCAGCGTCATTCTGCAAATCAAACTTTCCTTAGAGCTTTTGCAGTTGAAAGTTTAGGAAAAGTTATTCCTCTGGACGCTTCTGGAAGTGATGCTGCTGAAAAATTATTTGTTTTAGCGGGCGGAGGAGATCCTCTTTTTAAAGATCTGGCTTTAAGAGGATTATTGTCACTTGCATCCAGATATCAGGATCAAAATGCATTTAATGATATTAAAAACACTTATTTAAACCATGCATTAGAACTTTTAAATAAACATAGAGAACCAAGAAGCATTTACACAACCAGAAGCATGGAATGGTATGCAGAAAATAAAAGAGAATTTGATCTTTGTAACTTAATTTTTAAACTTGGCGGTGGTAATAACCTTGCACGGATAGCTTTAGAAGATAGGAATTCTCCACTTACCAGGAGTATAATTAATGCCTTTGTAGTAAATAATTTTACACCTGAACGATTTAACGAATTAAAATTAAATGAACCAGATGCTGAATCATTCAAAACCACATATGCATTTCATTCAAATAAAGAATATTCTCTTCCTAAGTTAAATCAAATAGCTAATGGTAAGGGTGTAACAGTTGCAATGATAGATGGAGGAATTGTAATGGATATGCCTGGTGTAACTGTTCCTGAACATCTGATAACCTCTTTTAAATTAGAAAGTAAAGTACCCAGTCTTCATTCAGATGTTGTAGCTGGGATCATTAAATTTGCTGCTGGTGATTGTGAAGTAATTTCGGGTTCATGGGATCATCCGACTGTATTAGATCCTCGTATGCCTGAGTATCTTCAGGGACCAGAGTTTCAGTTTTTAAAATGGTTAATAGAAGGTAATTTAACGGGGAAACATAAGGTGGATGTTCTTGCCCAGTCATGGGGACATAAATCATATAGATTTACAGAGCCTGATGAAAGAGAAAAAATCGAAACATACTATGCATTGCTTGAAGCAGCAATAAGTGCTGGAATAATATCATTTTCTTCTGCAGGAAATGACACAGGCGGATATTACGGATTAACATCATTTAGTCCTACAGGAAATCTAAATGTTATGGGTTTCAGATTTAATAATGGAGATAATTTTTCTCAGATTCCTGGGCACTTTACGGTGGGTGCATATGATCCACTTTTAGGATTACCGCTTCCTTTCTCAGGTACTACGGATCCATTGAGACCTCAGCAGGGAAATATTGTTTATGTAGACGGAATATTTCCAGCTAGATTTTATGATGGACCAAGACAAATGCCAGCAACATCATTTGCTACACCACTGGCAGCAGCTTTAGCTGCACGCCGAATTGAGATTGATAGAAAAAAAGGTCTGTCTGATCCATCATCTGCTGAAATTAACCAAGCTATCTTTGACTCATCTGATGAAATTCCAGGAAAAATAGGGAGAGCATTGGATTCAAGAAAGTTTTTATCTGGAGATACTTCTGAAAACAGGCAATTGGCGCCGTAGAGGCGTATGACGTTCTTAATTGTATAATTAATTCATGTCAGGTTTTTCATTAATTACCGATCAAGATATTATAAAAGGTTTTTGTACTGATTCATCGAATTATCCGGGACATGCAGAAGCACTGATCAGACCTAAATCAACAGCTGAAGTTTCAGAAATATTAAAAGAAGCAAACTCAAAAAAAATACCTGTAACTGCCATAGGAAACAGAAGCAGTTTAACTGGTTCAGCAGCAGCAGAAGGCGGCTGGATTCTTGATACCAGCCAGATGACAAAAATCATAGAAATAAATCAGGGGGAGAAATTTGCACTAGCTGAACCTGGAATGATGCTCTCTGACTTTAAAAAAACAATTTTAGATGAAGGTTTATTTTATGCACCTGATCCTACCAGTGAAAAAGAATGTTTTTTTGGTGGATCTATAGCTACTAATGCTTCAGGCTCAAGGACATTTAAATATGGCTCCACTAAAAAATATGTTCGTGCTTTAGAAGTAGTGCTTGCCAGCGGGGAAATTTTAAATATCAGACGATTAAACATTGAAAAAAATACTTTTGGTTATCTGCCTTTTCAAAATATGGTGGATATCTTTGTAGGCTCAGAAGGAACGCTTGGAATAATTACAAAAGCTGAGGTTGAACTTCTCGTGAAACCTGAAAACTTTTTTGGCGGAATGGCATTTTTTAAAACTTTAAGTGAATGTCTGGACTTTGTGGTAAATGTACGTAAGAATTTGATTAATCAAACCCCTACGATTACACCACGTGCTGTGGAATTATTTGATCATTTAGGTTTGGATATTATAAGACCAGATTCCCCCTTTAAGATTCCTGCAAATGCTAAAGCAGCCATATTTTTTGAACAGGAATATACATCGGATAGTAACAATGGTTGTGAAGCCTTGCTTAATAACTGGCTTTCATTTCTGGAATCAAATAAAGCTTTGGTTGATGACACTATAATTGCAGAGCAGGCGAAGCAACAGGAAGAATTACGCAGGCTCAGACATAAAGTCCCCAGCTCATTATTTGAAGAAGGAGGAAAGTATACAAAAGAAGGGGGAGGAAAAATCTCAACTGATTGGTCAGTTCCTATAAATAGAATTCATGAGATTATAGACTTTGCTAAAAAGCTTAAAGAAGAAGCAAGAATTGAAGATCCTGTAATTTATGGACATATTGGCAATGGCCATCCTCACTATAATTTCATTTCTAAAAATGCTGAACAGAAAAAACAAATTTTAGAAGTAGTCCATAAAACATGTAAGAGAGTGATTACATTAGGTGGAACCATTGCTGCTGAGCATGGCATAGGAAAAATTAAGAAAGATTTCATGAAATATCAGTATCCGGAAAGCATAATAAAATCAATGAAATCTTTAAAACAAAGCCTGGATCCAAATAATATACTGGCGCCGGGGAATATTTTTTAACCATTCTTTAATAAATATGTTTTAAGGTCGATTTAGAGGACTATCAAAATATATATCTTGGTGGTTTTATATAAGTGAGATAAGAAAATATAAAAGCTCTTTATTTAAGTAAATTATATAAAAATGTTAGAACTTTCAGGGGTAAAAACAGGCCATTTAAATCATGATGGTGGTAAAAAGATTCTGCCAGAGCATAGTGTTCGTGCTAAAGCAGATGAAAGTATTGCTGTTGAAGAAGAGCCGAATATATTTCAATCTTTTGCCGGTAAGACATGCTGTGCTGCTAAGAAGACAGTAAGTATGATCAGTCTTTTAAATCCGGTTAATTTTGCTTTTTATTTTATAGCTCAGAAGATAAACGGTGTTTTTTCTCCGTTTATTGATCTTGTAAACGGGTTAGATAATCCTGCTGGAAATAAAACTAAAGTTACTGTCAAAGAATATGCAAAAACCCTTGACACTGTACTTTCTAAAATCACCTCAGATGAAGGATTAATGAAAGGAATGACAGAGAATAGTCGTGGAAAATTAACCCAGTTGCAAAAAACAGTTACAGAGTTGGAGCAAAGGAGTGATTTGCAGGGTCTGGATATGACTGAACTCATTCATAAATGGAGACATGAAAGAAATACTGAAGCTATATTTGAACTTTCTGAAAGGTTTAGGAGCAGCAGTACCGATGAAAAGTGTCCTGGACCAATTGATAGAAAAATGAGGGTTACTTTTGCTGATGTTCTTGAATCTTTGGCACATGCAAATAAAGAAATATTAAAGCATCCGCCTTCTAAAGACAGAGACAGAGCATATGACCATATTGTTCAGGCAACCGAGGGTGCTGTCGATGCAGGTGAATGCTATGCAAATAAAGGCTCAGCGGAAAAGCTGACCAGTGAGGATAAACAATTTATTTCAATAAAACTTGAAGAAGTTTCAGATCATGTTGAAAAGGTAACAAAGGATGAATCATTGGCAAAATTTGTTAGCAATTCTTATAATTTATTATGTGATTTAGTAAATGAGATAAGAGAGTTTCTTGAGTGGTGGAAAAAATATGAAGAAGAAGAAAATGAAAAGAAGCTTTGTGAAGAAAGATGTAAAAAGAAAGAAGAAATCAAAAAACTATGTCATAAACATAAAGTAGGAAAAGTAATTGCTGACAGGCTGTATTATAGGATGGAAGAAATCAAACAGAAGCTGGCAATGTTATCTAGAATAAAAGAAGATTCAAAGGCAAAATTTGGTTTAAACAGTAAACGATATCAATTGGCACACGGTGAATTTAGAAAAAATATTGCTGAATACAGCCAGACTTTAAAAATATTTAAGGAAAAAGTCGGGGATGCATACTACTTTAAAAGTAAAGAAGAAGAAACATACTCTTCCTTGCCTTCTGCAGAAGTGTGTGGAACGGAAGAGCTATATAGCCTGGGGCTGGATCTTATTTGTTAGGCAAGGTTTGCAAACCTTGCCTTCAACTTACATTAAAATATTTTGCCTGAGGGTGATGAACTATGATGGCAGAAGTGCTTTGTTCGGGTTGGAGCTGAAAACTTTCAGACAGGGTAATGTTAATTCTTTCTGGTTTTAAGAGCTCAAATATTTTTGTTTGTTCTTCAAGATACGGACATGCCGGATAGCCAAAACTATACCTGGAGCCGTGGTATCCCTGACCGAGAAGTTTTCTGATTTCTTTAGAGTCATTATGATGAATGTCCAGCTCAGTCCTTATTTTTTTATGAGACCATTCTGCCAGTGCTTCTGCTGTTTCTACTCCAAAACCGTGAAAATATAAATATTCTGTGTATTTATTTGCTTCAAAAAGTTCTTTAGCATAGTCGCTTGCTCTTTGACCTACTGTTACTACGTGAAATGCGACTACATCAATTTCACCAGAAGGATCATTTTTATCTCGAAAAAAATCTGCCAGGCATAAATGATCTCTGTCCTTTTGTCTGGGGAATGGGAATCTAATTAATTCTGATTTTTTATCTTCTTTTAAAATTATTAAATCATTACCTTCACTTACACACCAGTAGTATCCATAGACAACTTGTGGGATTAAAAGTCCTTCATCCTTAGATAACTTTTTAAGTTTTTCAAGTACTGGATATGCATTTTCTTTAAGAAGTTTTTCATGTTCTTCTTTAATGAGCTTACCTTTTTTAAACTGCCACTGCCCTACCATAAGAGCAATCTCATTTATATAAGGATAAATTTCATCCAGTGAAATATCTTTTAGAGCCTTTGAGCCATAAAATGGAATCTTTGGGATTTTTTCTGCGGGTTTTATGAGGGGGCTTTTGATGATGGGAGTGAGGACTGAGGTAGAGATGTCATTGCGAGCCACATTCGCTCCGCTCAGTGCAGGCTCCGGCGAAGCAATCTCGATCGCTTTATGTGAATCAGCTCGAGGTTGCTTCGTCGTGACTTTGTCACTCCTCGCAATGACATGCTCTGTTTTTGTTTTGAATATCTGCTCCATAAATCGAAGATCTGAAAATGCATCTGAACCGTAATATACTTTTCCCTTATAAACATTTTGACAGTCTTCATCTACAAATCTTCTGTTAAGTGCTGCTCCTCCTAAAATTACAGGAATGGTAATATTTCTTTCATTTAATATTTCAAGATTTTCTTTCATTATCTGAGTGGATTTTACTAAAAGTCCGCTCATTCCGATAACATCTACATTTTCTTCAAGAGCAGTTTTTATAATATTTTCAATGGGTTGTTTTATACCAAGATTAAACACTTTATATCCGTTATTTGTAAGTATTATATCTACAAGATTTTTCCCTATGTCGTGTACATCGCCTTTTACAGTAGCAATAACAATTTTTCCGCGAGTGTTGGTATCTTTCTTTTCCATTAAAGGTTCAAGATAGGACACCGATGCTTTCATGGTTTCTGCTGATTGTAGAACAAAAGGTAACTGCATTTCACCTGAAGCAAATAAATCACCTACCACTTTCATTCCATCCAGAAGAATATTATTTATTATGTCTAAAGGTTTATATTTTTCCAGTGCTTTGTCTATATCCTGATTAAGTCCTGATTTATTGCCATCAATGATTCTTTTTTTTAAAGTTTCTTCTATAGATAAGTTAATTGTTTGTTGAGGTAATTCTTGAATTGCTTTTACACCCTCAAAAAGAGACATAAATTTGTGTAAAGGATCATAACCTTCTTTTCTTCTGTCATAAATTAAATCTAAAGCAGTTTCTCTTTGCTCTTTTGGAATCTTAAATAAGGGCAATATTTTCCGAGCATTAACTATGGCTAAATCAAGTCCGCTTGCTACTGCTTCATGCATGAAAACTGAGTTTAAAACCTGCCTTGTGTGGGGTGAAAGACCAAAAGAAATATTACTTATACCAAGCATGGTTTTAACTTCAGGGAAATGTTTTTTAATTAGTTTTATTCCTTCAATGGTCTCAATGCCAGCTTTTCTGAACTCTTCATCTCCGCTGCCAAGAGTAAAAGTTAAAGTGTCAAAAATAAGATCCTTCCCGGAAATTCTATATTTATTTGTAGCAAGATCATAAATTCTTTTTGCTATTTCAAGTTTTTTCTGAGCAGTTTTTGCCATTCCGTCTTCGTCAATAGTAAGTGCTACTACACTAGCCCCAAATTCTTTTGCCATAGGGCATACTTTTTTCATTCTTTCTTCGCCATCTTCAAGATTTATTGAATTAATTAGTGGTTTGCCGCCTATAAATTCCAGGGATTTTTCAATTACAGGAGCCTCAGTGGAATCAATCATAAGAGGGATATTTACCTGAATGTTTAATTTATTTATATATTCAGTCATATCTTTTACTTCGTCTCTGCCTACATATGCAGTGCAGACATCCAGGATATGAGCTCCTTCTTCCAGCTGTTCTTTTGCCATTTGGATCATTGAATCAAAATCATTTTTCGCAAGGAGATCACGAAAGAGTCTACTGCCGTTTGCATTTGTTTTTTCTCCGACGATTATTGGCGGAGGATTAATCATAAGCGGAACCGCATTATATAAGCTGCTTACTGAATTTATATAATTTGCCTTTCGTTTCTTAGGTGATAAATTTCCTACTTTATTTATTAAAGCTTTTATATGTTCAGGAGTTGTTCCGCAACATCCGCCGACAATTCCTACTCCCAGATCATTTACAAAATGAAAAAGAGTTTTTGAAAATTCTTCAGGCATGAGATGATAATGACTTTTACCACCGACATTTTCAGGAATGCCGGCGTTTGGTATGCATGAAATATGAAAACGGCTAACCTCGCATAAATGTCTTATGTGGTCAGACATTTCAAGCGGTCCAGTAGCACAATTCATTCCTATAATATCTATTTCATACGGCTCAATAGCACAAAATGCACTTGCAATGTCAGAACCAATCAGCATGGTTCCTGTAGTTTCGATAGTAATCTGGACCATTACCGGTACTTTCTTTTTCTTATCAGCCATTGCTTTGAATACTCCGGAAATAGCAGCTTTTACCTGGAGGATATCCTGGCAGGTTTCAAGAGTTAAAATATCTGCACCGCCATCTATTAGTCCACATGCCTGAGTATAAAAAGCTTCTTTTAAATTTCTGTAGCTTATATGTCCAAGAGTAGGAAGTTTTGTGCCGGGACCTATAGACCCTGCTACAAATCTTGGTTTTGATTTAGAAAAATCATTAGCTACTTCTCTGGCAAGTTTTGCAGCATTAAAATTTAATTCATATGCTTTATCAGCAATATCATATTCTACAAGAACAACAGCACTTGAACCAAAACTGTTTGTTTCAATTACATCACAGCCAATATTTAAAAAAGAAGCATGAATTTCTTTTATTATTTCAGGCTTAGTATTAACCAGGATCTCATTACATCCTTCTTTTCCGTGAAAATCATCAAGAGTTAAAGGATATCTTTGAATTGTAGTGCCCATGGCGCCATCAAAGATTATTATTTTTTCTTTACAGAGATCTAAAAAGTTTTTTGATGTCATTATTTTTTGTTTCTAATTTTCCCAATTCCTTGCTCTTTTAACAGCTTCTTTCCATTTATTATATTCATTTTGCCTGTCAGTTCTTGGTAAGAATAATTCATCCGGATGCCAGTTTTTTATTATTTCGTCAAGAGACTTCCAAAACCCAAGGCTTAAGCCAGCTAAATATGCTACTCCAAGTGCAGTTGCTTCAACCTGTGAAGATCTGGTAACTGGCATCTGAAGTAAATCTGCCTGAAACTGTAAGAGAAAATTATTCTTAGCAGCGCCACCGTCTGCCTTTAAAAAAGCGTCTTTTGAAAGCTCATTTTTAAGCGGTAAAAGTAAATCGGTAATTTGATATGCCATTGATTCCACGGCAGCTCTAATAATATGTGTTCTGTTGGTACCTCTTGTTAATCCTATAATTGTGCCTCTTGCATTTTGATCCCAGTATGGAGCTCCAAGCCCAACAAGAGCAGGAACCAGATATACACCTTCATTTGAGTTTAAACTAATTGCAATTTTTTCTACTTCGGATGAATCTTTGATTATTTGAAGTCCATCCCGCAGCCATTGAATTATAGCTCCGGAAATAAAAGTGCTGCCTTCAAGTGCATATGTACACGAAGCGGCGGTGGGGCGATTTTCTAATTCGCTGGCTCGCCGATTCGCCGATCCGCCGGTACGCCGATACGCCGGCTCGCCGATACTTTCTTTTATTCGCCAGGCTATCGTCGTTAAAAAATTGTCATTAATTTTTAATTCACTTCCAATGTTAATCAGTAAGAACCCACCTGTACCATAGGTTACTTTTAAATCTCCTTTTTTAAAACAACATTGTCCGAAGAGCGCAGCTTGCTGATCGCCCAGCACTGCTTTTATGGGGATTTCAGCCCCCAGTATTTTTTTATCTGTAGTTCCGAAGTCTCCATCTGAATCCAGGACTTTTGGCAGCATCCATTCTTCTATTCCAAATAGATTCAGCAGATCCTGGTCATATTTATTTTCTTTAATATTAAAAAGCATGGTTCTTGAAGCATTAGAAGCATCTGTAAAAAATGATTTACTGCTTGTAAGATTCCAGATTAACCAGCTGTCAATGGTTCCAAATCTTATTTTTTTTTGTTTAATCAACTCTTTTGCATCAGGTACGTTTTCAATAATCCATTTCATCTTTGATGCTGAAAAATATGCGTCAATTTCAAGCCCTGTCTTTTCTTTGATTGATTGTTTGTGTTTTAACTTTAATTCTTCGCAATACTTTGCAGTTCTTCTACACTGCCAGACTATGGCATTATGAACCGGACTTCCTGTCTCTGAATGAAAAGCTACGATGGTTTCTCTTTGATTTGTAATTGCAATTGCTGCAATATCTTCCGGATTGATTTTTTTATTCTTTAAAACATTCTTTGTTGACTGAAGTTGACTTTCCCAGATTTCAATTGGGTCATGTTCTACCCAAGAGGTCTGTGGAAAAATTTGTTTAAATTCTATCTGTGACTTATCAAGAATCTTTCCTTCATTATCTATAAGCAAAGTTCGTGAACTCGTTGTGCCTTGATCTAAACTTAAAATAAATTTTTTTATTTTTTCCATTAATATGAAAATAATATCTTTTTAGATTGAATTTTGTACTTTTAGTTCATGAAGTAATAGATGTCCTAAGTAAATATGAACAAGTATCATATGTTTAAGAGACAGAGTATTTACCACATTAATTTTTTTTAATCTTCGGAAGCAATCATTGAGTAATCCGGATTATGTCTTATTATCTATACTCCTGAAGAATTTCTAATGTTAATTTATTATTCTTTTATCTTGGCTCCTCTCTGTAATACCTAAAATTTTATAACTTCAAAATATAGAATATTATGTTGACTGAATTTGAGGGTTTAATCGTTAAATTCATGAAACAAATCAAAAATTCAAAATTAATTTTCATAGGCCTGGTTAGATATAAATTTAAGTTTTTTATTTAATGAAAAATTCACTTAAAATCCAAATAATAAAAACCTGTTTAAGCATATTTTTTGTCTTTCTTTCAAATGCTCCTACGGTTATTTTGCTAAATATAAATCTTAGAAATTTATTTTATATTCCAGGTTTAAATTTTGAAATTAAAATTATGCCTTCACAGATTGCAGAAGCACAAACATCAGGAGGTGTAGGAAGCTGTGTTTGTTCAAGTGGAGTGGGCGGGCAAGTTGTTTGTTCTAATTGCAGTATGACTGGATGTGTAGATGCTGATAAAGCTCCTACCTGTTCTATGCTTAGCGGTACTCCTTTATGCTGTGACAATAACGGCACTGGTATTAATTGCAACACAAATTTTATTTGTGCTACTTCGTCCAGCAGTTCAAGTTCATCATCATCAAGTTCAAGCGGATTAATAACTTCTTGTTCATCAGGTCAACCGCTTTGCATGAATGGAACAGTGCCTACTTGTTCATTGTCTTTAGTGCTTACTTGTTCAAGTGGTACACCTACATGTTGCATACCTAATTGCGATATTTGTGATCCATCATTTTTTCTATGCAGTAGTTCATCATCATCAAGCAGTTCCAGTTCATCGTCATCAAGCAGTTCCAGTTCATCGTCATCAAGCTCAAGCGGATTAATAACTTCTTGTTCATCAGGTCAACTGCTTTGCATGAATGGAACAGTGCCTACCTGTTTATTGTCTTTAGTGCTTACTTGTTCAAGTGGTACACCTACATGTTGCATACCTAATTGTGATATTTGTGATCCGTCATTTTTTCTATGCAGCAGCTCATCATCATCGTCAAGTTCTTCATCTTCTTCTGGTTCATGTCCTTGTACAAATGGCTGTGCATGCAGCAGCGGATGTTTCTGTTCTAGCGGAATGATTAAATGTATTACTTGCAGCAGTGGCACTGTTGGCTGTGCAGATCCTAATAAATCTCCTACCTGTTCTATGCTTGGTGGTACCCCTCTTTGCTGTAACAATGGCGGCTCAGGTACTAATTGTGACTATAATTTTATTTGCATATCTTCTTCAGGAGGTTCTACTACTTCCAGCAGTTCCAGTTCATCGTCTAGCTCATCTTCCAGTGGCGGATGTTTCTGTTCAAGTGGAGTTGGTGGAATGGTAATTTGCAATGGATGTACTATGGTGGCATGTCAGGATCCATCAAAAACTCCTACCTGTAATTTCTTTAGTGGTTTACCTTTATGTTGTA
>Ga0155197_115_pt1 | contig 24121 bp, 24 predicted proteins | sample RifCSPhighO2_02_FD_106165 | JGI IMG/M metagenome (GOLD analysis project Ga0155197, IMG submission 106165) | Candidatus Melainabacteria bacterium RIFCSPHIGHO2_02_FULL_34_12 | reverse complement strand
TTTCGCTTACTCCAGGTCCGCCGCTTATTACTACCATGGGAGAACATTCTGCATAAGCCTGTCCAACAGCATTTACAATATTTAAAGAACCTACTCCATAACTTACCAGTGCAGCACCCAGACCTCTGATTCTGGAATATGCATCTGTTGCATAGCCTACACATGGTTCATGAGTCATAATCACTGATTTTAATGAGCTTTTTTCCAGACAGTGAAAATGAACATGTACTGATTCACCTGGAATTCCAAACACATGATCCACACCGTGAGATTTTAATCTGTTAAATAAGAAATCTAAAAGTTTTGCCATGATTGCCCCTGGCTACACCTTCTCTAACTCAAGATCAGAATAATGTTCTGTTCTGTGCCATTTGCCTCTGGTTCTGCTAAAAAGAATCTTTCTAAAAGTCATAATTAGAATTAAAGGCCAAACGCTTAAAAAATATAAATTAGTTTCAAATGCACGTATAAAACTGGTTCTCCAGGAGTATTTTCTATACATCCTGATTCCTAAAACAAGATTCACTAAAGTTATAATCCAGATCACAAAAGATATAATCATTAGACTTGTTAAGTGAGTTTCCTGATCTTTTAAATATCTTACAATTTCAGAAATAATATCCAGAAAAATCCAGAGTGGCACTGCAAACTGACTTAAGAAAACAAATGTATCAAATTGTTGTGAAATAGAAGTATTTTTTGAAGGTCCAAATATTTTTGAAAGATTTGTAAGATATCTTCGTAAACTTCCTTCAGCCCAGCGTCTTCTTTGGAGAAGAAGAGACTTAAAGTTTAATGGAGCCTGCTCAAGTGTAATAGCTTCAAGGCAGAATCTAATGGTCCATCCGTTTACCGTAAGCCTGGTAGAGAGTTCCAGATCATCTGTAAGAGTTTCCTCATCCCATAAATCAACCTCTTCTAACACACTTCTTTTTATTATTTGTCCATTTCCTCTTAGCTCAACATTCCCGCCAATGGTATCTTTTCCGCATTGGAAATAATTATCTAAACAATATTCGTTTTCTTGTAATTTAGTGAGATAATTTGTCGATGAATTCGAGATTCTTTTTTGTGACTGAACTGCAGCAACCGTTTCATCATCTAGATACGGAACCATCTTTAAAAGAAAATCTGATTCTACTTTTGCATCGGCATCAAAAACTGTTATTAATTCTCCATTTGAATGTTTGAAGGCATAATTTAATCCGCCTGCTTTTCCAGTACTTATGCCATCCAGTCTGTGAATTACTTTTACTTTTTCGGGAAACAAAGAATAATATTTATCCAGGATTTCTTTTGTATTATCAGTGGAGTGGTCATTTATTAAATAAATTAAAAAATCAGGATAATTTAAATTCAAAAGATTTTCAATTGTTGTTGCTATAACTTTTTCTTCGTTGTGAATTGCTACAAAAATATCAACACTTGGATAATAATTTAATGGAGGAACCAGCTCATTGCTGTTTTCAAATCTAGTCTTAAAAAATCCTTTTCTTCTTTGGGCAAGGGCCATCCATATTGTATGTATTATCATGGATATAACCAGGACAAGAATTGCATATAGAGCAAGGGGCTTAGGAAGATAGTAAAGGGCCTTATCAGGTAATAACTCCTCTATAAGCTTAATAAATGCCCAGACACCAACTATAAGGCTTCCTAAGAGTACTCTGTCAAAAATCATTTTTTCTTTCTATGCAATTTAAGCTTACTATTTGCTAAATCATCTCCAGCTAAGATGGTAACATCTGCCTCTGGCGGCCCCATATTTCCAATTAAAATGTCACCAACATTGCCAATATCGTATTTCACTTGTAATGCTATCTCCTTATTAGCTTTTTGGGCATATACCCTGCTTTTAGCTAAATAGCTCTCATAATCTTGAATTAAAAGAATCGTATATCCATATTCTCTTAATATATCTGCAATCTTTGTGGCTAATCCCCTGTCTTTGTGTGATGCATTAAATACTGAGACTTTAATATCTTTTGGATCTACTTTCATATATCTAAAAAACTTTGTTTCATCATAGAAAAGCTTCCTGATTATTTTATTTATTTCTTTTTGATTTGGTATCCAATAACTTACGTTTCTTTGTTGTCCGAACTCACCCGGCAATATAACAATATTTTGATTTGGAGGTGGGACATTTCGGATAAAATTTGCAATTTTTAAAATATCTTTTGGTCTCATGTCTGTAAGAATAGTTTTTTTATAAATAGAAACTATCTGAGGGATTTTGGTGAAAGTCACAGGGTCTAAAAGCTTTGTCAGGACTGCTCTCATAAATGCTTGCTGTCTTTGTATTCTGCCTATGTCACCTAAATTATCATGCCGGAATCGTACAAATCCTACTGCCTGTTCCCCATTTAATATTTGCTTTCCTGGGAATAAATTAATGTATAAGTTTGCTGATCGATCTGTGTATTGCATTCTCTGCGGGACATCAATTTCTATTCCTCCCAGCTCATCAATTACTCTGCTTAATCCCCGAACATTTATTACCACATAATGATCGATACGGACTTTTAATAAGTTTTCCATGTGTCTTTTGGTAAGCTTAGGACCAAGAACGGAATTTAAGTAATTAAGTTTTTCTATTCCATGTCGTGGAATTCTGATTCTTGTATCTCTTGGTATGTTCAAAGCGTTGATGGAGTTTTTGAAAGGATTACAATTTACGACTATAATAGTATCTGAACGTCCTTTCCAGAGCGCATTTCCATTAGCTTCACTTTCATTTGGAAAGACTTCATCACATCCAAGGAGTAAAATATTTACTTTTTTATTTAAGCTGATTAATCGGAATTCACTTGGAACCAAAGAAGGATTATAAATATTTAATATTAAAATTAACGTTAAGAATACAATAAAACCAAATATGAAAATATTTACAAACCTTGGTTTTCTTTCTCTTCTGTTATGTAGTATACTTGGGTATCTTTCGAAATTCATTCTTTTTGCAGATGAGCGGTTATAATAATTTCAATGTCCGGAACTTAATAATTTAACACAACATCATTGGTAAGTACAAAATCGATGAAAAAAAATTCCTGTGAATACAATGTAGCTTTCTCCAGTTCAGGAGCTCGTTTTGCTGCACATGTGGGCGTACTTGCTTATCTTCAGGATAATGAAATAAAAGTTAGCAATTTTTCTGGCACTTCGGGTGGTGCGGTAGTTGCTGCATGGGGTGCAAATAACCTTTCTGCAAGAAAGCTTTTAGATATTACTTTGCGATTTGGTTATGCTGAATTTTTTATTAAACCTTCATTACAGTTTGGCGGTATCTTTGATCATAGTTTATTTGGGGAAATGGTTTCGTCCTATTGTATGCCGAGAAAAAATCTTTCGATAGTAAGTTTTAATTTACTTAAGATGCAAAAACATATCTGGACAGGGGAAAATATAAATCTTAAAAAAGCCATTACAGCCAGTACATGTATTCCGGGCTTATTTAAGCCGGTTTTACATGCAGATGGAGTCCATATAGATGGAATTTTTGCAAGCTTTTGTCCAGATGATATATGGGAAAGTGGCCAAACAATTTCTGTACAGCTTAAATGTGAAAATAAAGCAAAATCAAGATCAAGATATCCATTTGATAATTTTATTCATGTAATTGAAAAAACAGCAATTAATTTATTTGAAGTAGCACAAAAATGGAACAATTGTAAAAAAGATATTCTATACATTCAGCCTGACGTAAGCTTAATTGCACAAACTGATTTTTTTGCAATTAGTCCTGAAGATCATATTGAACTTTTTAGAAACGGATATGAAGCCGCTAAATATGAGATGGGAAGACATTCTTTGTTGTCTGCAGCTTAACTCGTTCTAACAATGGAAGCTTAAGCTTGGCTGCGGCTATATAAAAAACCTCTAAAACAACTAGACAACTTAATTTTAATTAAAGGCGAACAGACCAATTTTTTGCGCAGCCGGGTGCTTACTATAGTAAGCACCTACAGGATTGGAAGGCAAACAAAAAATTCTGGTCTGTGAGCTAATTAAAATTAATGTTCAATAAGTTACGATATTATTTGGAATACCATATAAAAAAGACCCCGCTGGGCAGCGGGGTCTTGGGCTAGGTGACTTATGAATGATTACATAATAATGGAAATTAGTTAAAATAAAGTAATATAGCTGCCCTTTGTAAAATTATTTATTGTTCAAGTAATTTAGGTAATTCCCTGAAAATTTTCAATCTGTTAATCCTATTTAAGCTTCTGAAAAAGTCACAAAGCCAGCATATGCCCTGTAGCGAGCGTATCCCTTCTAGGGTGTAAGGGAGCGAAAGGGCATATGCTGAGCATAAAAAGTGACTTTTTCGGAAGACCTTACTTATGTTTCTTAACAGGTGCTGTTTTTTGTACAGAATTTTTTAAAGGTTTAAATAGTTCCATTAAGTTTTTGTATGTAAAATCCTGAGACAGGATTTTGGTTATGAATTTTTCGTTTTTTACCAAATCTATTCTACCAACTTCATTTAATGCTTTTATAAGTATGTTCTTTTTGTCTTCAGGAGTCATAGAATTTTTTAAACTATTAATCATTTCTGAGTAGCTTGCTATTTCATTGCTTCTGAAATAAGTTACTAGTTTATTTAAATCCTCATCTTCAAGCTTAATGCCAAAAACCTCTTTATATGCATTTTGAGCTGCGTTTTGCAGAGCTAATTTTTCGTCAGTATTCCTTTCTACCACTTCTGCCTGAAGACCATTTGACACTGACCCATATTTTTCTTTAAGCCCGGATAAATATTCAACTAATTCAGTAAATGTTTTTTGACTTTGACTATTAGGGATAGTTTCAAGAGCTTGATTTATGCTTTCTCTTTCACCTAGTGCAAGAATTGCTCTTACTATAACCAGCTTATATTCTTTATATAAAAGCTGGTCTTTTATTTGTCCTGGACTTGCATCACTATATACTTCTCTTTCATGCTCGGTTAATTTTCTTCCCAGTACTGTATAAGCAGGGCTTTGTTTTATTTGTACATTTTGTTCGGTATCATCGGGTTCATCAGTATCTTCTTCTAATAAATCCTTTTCAAGAGTTAATTGTTTTTTTGTGTTATCACCAGATGATTCCCCTTGAGCAAATGAAATGTTATTAAAACCAAGCATTGTAAAAATTAAGATGCCTGATAAGAAGAAGTAAAGGAGCTTTTCTTTATTTATTTTGGTCATAATCCTGCTTTTATTTCACAAGTTCAAAAGGCCAGCCATGCCTTGATTTGTCAGCTAATCTGTGCTTATTTATTGAATTCAGAGAATCAGAGAAAATGATTCTCTATGTATAATTTGTGATTTTTAAGGGGTTTCATCTAATAGTTAGCCCTAGCAGATTCTTATATTCTTCTAAGAAAATTCCGTGAAACCCGCAGGGCTAGCCCTTTTTGGCAGGGGCATCAGGTGGAATGCCTCTTGCTACTAATTCAGATGATGTAGATTTAGCCCTTGGGAGGAAGAAACAAAGAAGTAAGAAGCAAAGAAGCAGAGAAGCAATTTTCTTTGCCTCTCTGCTTCTTGTATCTATGCTTCTTTTTATTTATGCTGCGAAATAATCTTTAAGACTATCGCAGGCACCTGGTTGTCTGAGTTTTTTTAGAGCTCTAAATTCAAGCTGTCTGATTCTTTCTCTGGTAACACCAAGAAGTCTCCCTACTTCTTCAAGTGTTCTTTCTTTACCGCAATCAAGTCCGAATCTTAATCTTATTACAGCAGCTTCTTTAAGAGTTAGGCATTTAAGTGCTTTATTTATGTCAATTCCAAGTAATATTCCATTTGCTTTAAATTCAGGAGAAGCACTTTCACTGTCACTTATGTGATCTTCCAGATCACCTTCTTCATTATTTGAATTAACTTTTGAATTAAGTGAGATAGGAGTTTCCATAATCTGAATAATTTCTTTTACTCTGTTAACATCTATCTCCATTACGTCAGCAATATGTTTAGGAGAAGGCGAATAACCAAGCTTTTCACTTAGTCTTCTAATTGCTTTTTTTAATCTGCTGATTAATTCAACCATATGAACAGGAATACGAATGGTTCTGGATTTGTCAGATAGTGATCTTGTAATTGATTGTCTAATCCACCATGTAGCATATGTAGAAAATCTATAACCTCTTTCCGGATCAAATTTATCCACAGCTTTCATAAGTCCCATATTTCCTTCCTGAATAAGATCAAGGAAAGACATACCTCTGTTTAGATATTTTTTTGCAATGGATACAACTAGTCTGAGATTATGCAAAACAAGTTTTTGTTTTGATTTTGTGTCTGCTTTTTTTGCACCTCTTGCATACTTAAGTTCTTCCTCAGAGTTTAAAACTGATATTTTCCCGATTTCACGTAAATAAATCCTGACCAGATCGTCTGTTAAAGGTTCATGTCTTTGGGAGTTTGTGGCTGAACTCTTATCAAATTGATTATCGCCTAGCTCTATGTCAAAATCCTGTACAGTGACTAATTCATCAGTTTCTTTAAAATTTTCTTTTTCTGCAAACCTCTTACATCTGTTATTTATAGTTTTCATTTTTATCTCCCGTTGTAATAAATGCTTTTTAAAAGAGCAGTGATTTACTCATCTAAGCTTTGAGTCTGCTCAATAAATAAAACGAGGTTAAGAAAGAAAAGTTGATAGGCTTAAACCATTAATTTTCTTAACATTAGAGAAAATTAAGCTAAGTTTAACCAAAAAACCAGGTTTTTCTTTTTTTTTGTTTGTTTTCTATTTCAATGTCATTTTTTAATGTATTCTGAATTTTTAACTTTTCAGTGGTTGTTTGTTTAATAAATTGGTTTAAAAGAGCATCTTTATATTCAGCCTCTTTAGTCTTAAGTTCAAGTTTTTCCGTCTGATCTTTAATTAAGGCATCAAATTCTTCTACTTGTTTTTTAAAATTATCTCTTTGCATTATCAGTTCTTGTTCTATCTGATGTGATTTGAAATTTCGATCCAGAAGTTCCTGTCTAAGGTTTTCCTGGTTTTCAGTGAGCTCTGCTGATTTTTCTTCATTTTCACAGAGGATGCTTTCTTTCTCTTCTTCCAGATCTTTTATTTTATTCTCAAGTTCAGTGTTTTGAGTGGAAAGAGTTTTTATTTTTTCTTTGTATTCACTTTCAGTCTTTTTAAGCGTGATCTGAGTATTGTTTAGTTCAAATTCAAGTTTTTTAAGTATATCCCGGGCATTTTGCAGCTCCTGTATTAAATTTCTGTTTGTCTCGCGTACCCTAGTTATATCTGCTTTTAATTCTTCATATTTAAAGGTTATATTTTCCAGATTTATTTTTATTTGTTCGGTTTCATTTGCTTTATTTACATAGCCTTCCATTAAGGCTTTAAATTCCGGACTAACATCCGTATCTATTTTTTCCATCAGGGCACTAATTTGATTATGAATTTCTCCAACTATCGTTCCTAAGTCAGAGACAGAACTTATAGGAATTACATTTTTTCTTACTGAGGGCTTTATCTCAGTTTTGTTTATAGTAGGGCTTAAAATTTCGTCATTCATATCTGCTTATGTTAACAGATTTTAATAGCATTAAAATAGTTCCTAAAGCATTAAATCATCTGTCTATGTAGAGCCCTCTGAAAAAGTCACAAAAGCCAGCATATGCCCTGGAGCGAGCGTATCCCTCCTAGGGTGTAAGGGAGCGAAAGGGCATATGCTGAGCATAAAAAGTGACTTTTTCAGTAATGCTTATGTGATAATTTATTTTGGTATGAAGTACAAAGCAGTTTATCAATTACGTTGGTTAGCAGTGATTTGGCTGATTTTTTTAATATTTCTGAGTAACTTTATATTAATAAAACTGCCGTTTATAAGTGTTAACTTTCTAAAGAAAGATTTAGAGCATGGCATTTTGTCTTTTCTGCACAGTTTTTTCCCAACATTTCAATATGAGATGAATATTTACAGCCTCCAGACAATATTTGTATGGATTACAGGGATTATCCTTGGACCTAAAATTGGAGCAGCATCTGTAGGTGCTTATTTATTGCTTGGTTTTCTTGGTTTGCCAGTTTTTGCAGGAGGCGGAGGGATAGATTATTTTAATGAACCAACTTTTGGTTATTTAATTTCATTACCTTTACATGCTTATCTTAGCGGCTGGCTTTATGAACAAAACAAAAAATTATTGTCAGTAGTTGTGCCAATATTTTTAACACATTTAATAGGAGTTGCTTATATATTGCTTTTTAAACAAGGATGGATAATTATAAGCTGGAATCTCTCGTTTAGTATGATAAGTTATGATTTGTTTTTTGCGTTTGTTTTATTGCCGCTGATGCCCGGGATCACATTTTTTTTAAAAGAAGTATTTATGCAGGAAATACCATCTCGTGAATCTATTACTGCTACACCAGCTGAAAGGTATAGAAAAATTTCACAGCGAAGAAGATTATGAAATTAATTGGAAAAATTACAAAGATCCTGGCGAACTTTTATTATGTACAGGACAAAGAAAATAAAACCTGGGAATGTTTTGCTCGTGCAAGATTGCTTAAAGAAGGGAAGCTGCTTTATGTAGGAGATGATGTGGAAATTGAAACTACATCAGATAAACAGGGAGTAATAACTGATTTAAAAGAAAGAAAAAATAAAATTGATAAACCACAGGCAGCAAACATTGATCAGGTCTTGGTTGTTTTTTCTACATTTGAGCCTGAGTTTGATTTTTATAATCTGGATCGCTATCTTTCATATATAAGCTATGAGCTTCCTGATGAAAGAGTAAGAATTTGCATAAATAAAACAGATTTAAAAAAAATAAACATTGATAATACTTATAGAAACAGCACTTACGACATTTCTTATATTTCAGCATTAACTGGTCAGGGTGTAAATGAACTTTCTAGTGAAATTGTTAATAGGGTAAGTGTTTTAGCTGGTCCTTCAGGTGTAGGTAAATCAAGCTTAATTAAAGCTTTGGTGCCGGCACTTGATATAAGAATTGGAAGAATCAGTTCTATTAAACAAGGTACACATCAAACACGAAATATTGAACTGGTTTCTGTAAAAGGCAGCTATGGAGAAGGATTTTTAATTGATACACCGGGTTTTGCACAGTTTAGTTTTGGTGGGCTGGATCCTTATAAAGTACTTCAAACATTTAAAGAATTTTCTGACACTGAATGTGAATTCAGCAATTGCCTTCATTATGGAGAGGATGGGTGTTCTATTCCTGATTTAGTAAATTCAAATAAGATACCAGAAACCAGGTATGAAAGCTATAAAAAAATAATGGATGAGGTGCATTCTGAAATAGTTTATGGTTCTAAGAAAGAATCAAAATCAAAATCTATAGGCGGGAAAGAAAAAACAAAATATAAAGTCTTACCTAAGATTGATCCGGGAAAAAGAACTAAATCCAGAAAACAAGAAAAACAAGAATTGTTAAGGTTAGACGAAGAATCAGATTAGTACTAATTGAAAGTTCTTTTGCTGTCAAGGTATGTAATTACAAACGCTTTTTGGCTAAATGATAACTAAAAGTAAAGTTCTTCAGGAACAATTTTTTATATCTGTTGGTTATAAAAAATTCCCCCCGATGGCCTTATAACAAGGAATTAAGGCCAAATACAATTTTTAAACATAATAACCTTATATTCAATCAAAAAAATACTTTGAAAATCTACTTGAATTTTTTTTCTGTAGGTCATAGCATATCAAAGATAGGTTTGCTTTAATAAGTTTAAAGTAGAAAAATAGTAAATAGAAAAATAAGGAATAAAAATAATCATGAAAGAACAAAATTTTGATTCAAATTCAAATTTAAATATTTCATTTGCAAATATAAAAGTTTTTGGAGTAGGTGGTGCTGGAACAAATGCCATCAATAGAATGATTGAAAGTAATCTGAATAATGTGGAATTCTGGGCAGTAAACACAGATGCTCAGGCCCTACAGTTATGCAGTGCACCAAATAAAATCCAAATTGGCTCAAAACTTACAAAAGGTCTTGGAGCAGGTGGTAATCCCAGCATTGGTTTAAAAGCTGCAGAAGAAAGCAGAGATGAAATTGCAGCAGCTATTGAAGGTGCTGATATGGTTTTCATTACCTGTGGCATGGGTGGCGGAACTGGAACAGGTGCAGCATCTATAGTTGCTGAAATAGCCAGGGATCTTGGAGCACTTACAGTAGGAGTTTGTACAAAACCATTTACTTTTGAAGGCAGAAGAAGAATTACACAAGCTGAACAAGGTGTTGAAGCACTTAAACAAAAAGTAGATGCCTTAATTACCATCCCGAATGATAAATTACTTCAGGTAATTGAACGAAGAACCTCTGTTCATGATGCATTCAGACAGGCAGATGACGTTTTATTACAAGGTGTCCAGGGTATCTCAGACATAATCACAATTCCTGGTTTGATTAATGTTGACTTCGCAGATGTGAGGAACATTATGAATTCTGCAGGTTCAGCTCTTATGGGGATTGGGAGAGCTACAGGTGAAGGAAGAGCAACAGAAGCAGCCAGAAAAGCTATTGAAAGCCCATTACTTGAAACCACTATTAATGGTGCATCCGGAATTATATTTAATGTAACCGGAGGACCTGATCTTACACTTCATGAAGTTCATGAAGCTGCAGGATTAATTTATGAGATGGCTCAAGATGATGCAAATATTATTATCGGAGCTGTTATTGATCCAAAATTCCAAAGTGAAGTTCAAATCACTGTAATTGCTACAGGATTTGCTATGGTAGCTATGGCTGGAGAAAAACAAAAAGCTCAGACCAAAGAATTTACAAAAGAGTTTTTTGGCAGTGTAAATAATGTAGCCGATAAGAAAGAAGAAAAAGTTACAGAGTCAAAACCAAAGGTTCTCGTTGACGATAAAGTAAGAAGATCAGTTACAGATGTTCTAGATATTCCTGAATTTCTAAGAGGCAGGAAATAGTTTTTCCTTGGTTTTCCTTATCAGGGTTAATTGGGGAACACTGAAGGCGGGGTTACAAACCCCGCCTTCTTGGGTTTTTCCGCCAAAGGCGGACCCGCCATCAGCGGGAAACCCGCCTTTACGGTTTTATAATGATTCCTATGTTAACTGAGCTCAAAAATGTTTTTATAACAGGTACAGATACAGGTGTTGGTAAAAGTATTTTTTCATCTTTGCTTGCTCTTTATTATTTGAATCAGGGGAAAAAAGTTGCTATTTCAAAACCCATTCAGACAGGTCACCCGAAAGACACAGACTTTTTAAGGAATTTAACCGCAGATAAAATTGTTATTTCTAATACCTATAGTTTTTCTCTTCCTGCTGCACCATCAGTAGCAGCAAAACATGAGAATAAGAAAATTGATTTAAAAAAAATAATCAATGACATTAAAGAATTAGAAAATAAATTTGATCATGTAATAGTGGAAGGAATTGGCGGGATTGCAGTGCCGATAACAGACAATGACACGTATTTAATGTCTGACCTCATAAAAGATCTTAATTATCCTGTAGTAATTGTTGTCAGACCATCTCTAGGTACAATTAACCATACTGTTTTAACCGTTGAATTTGCAAAACAAAAAGGTTTAAATATTTTAGGATTTGTAATTTCAGGCTATGATGAAAAAATTTCTGATGAGGTTATAAAAACTACACCAAAAGAAATAACTAGAATAACAGGCATAAATTGTCTTTTAAAAATCCCGTATCTTAAAAAATTAAATTATGATTCGCTTGTAACTAGTTCAGAGTTATTGTCTTCAAAAGCACCTAATTGTCTGGCAAATGTATAAGCAATTAATTTATAAATAAGTTTTGCGGCCAAAAAATCAGGAGCTACCAGTCCTGGAATAGGAGAAAGTCCTACGAAATCCATTCCTACAATATCCTTGAATGCACAAACATTTTTAATAATATTAGTAACCTGATCCCACATTAGCCCATTTGGCTCGGGTGAATTTGTAGAAGGCATAATTGAAGGATCTAATACATCAAAGTCAAATGAGACATATACGTTCTTTTTCAGACTTGAAAGTATTTCTGTCATATTCCAGATGTTTTTTTCCTTAGCCCAGAATATTTCTATATTCATCTCGTTTTTTTCAAGCCAGTCTTTTTCATCACTTGAAATAGCTCTTATCCCAAGCTGAACAATTTTTAAATCAGGCATGGCTTCATAAATTCTTCTGGTGGTGCATGAGTGATTGTATCTGTTATTCTGAAGTGAATCTTTTAAATCAGATCGTGCGCTGAAATGAAGAACAGAAACATCAGGATAAAGATTGTTAATTGCTTTAAGCGAACCATACGTGAGATTACTCTCTCCGCCAATTACTACTGGCAGGCAGCCATTAATTACAGAAGTTCTTACTGCTTCTTCTATTTCTAGAAACGGTGATTTTGATTTATTGGTTACAAATTCACAATTAATAAAGTTTGAAGTGTTTATTCCTATCTGTGAAACATCGGTCCATAGCTCATCATCAAATAATTCAATATATTTACTCCCGTTTAAGATAGCTTGAGGACCGTTTTTTGTACCTTTATTATAAGAAGTTGTATATTCATAAGGTGTAGGAATAATTAAAACTTTTGGTTCATCTACCTGAGTAAGATTACCAAAATAACTTGTTTCCACAATCGTTCCCATTAGCATATTAGTTTACCAATTTTTCAATCAATTTGGTAGTAGGTAAATTGGCCCTTTATAATATTCATTGTATTATGCCAAGAAAATCTTTAACAAAATTAGTTTATTCAATAATTTAAGTCAAGCTTTATCATAATAACGTACTTCAATCTGGCGATTCTCAGGATCACGAAAGTAAATTGACATGCCTATGCCATGAGAACCCCATTGCTCTCCAGGTCCATCTTCAATTAAAACATTGTGTTTTTTTAGATGTTCAATAAATCCTGCCATGTCTTTCTTTTCTATTACTAAACAAAAATGATTGAGGTCAGCATGAAAAGGTACATGAGAAGCAGGTTTTGTCCCTTTTGGAAATAGATCTATTATTGTGTCTGCATTAATTCGTACTGATGGAAACTTTACTTTTCCTTGTTTAAATTCTTCAAGACGTTCAGGCTTAAGACCTAAGACATTTATATAAAAATCTAATACTTTCTCAATATTTTCAACATTTAACACAATATGATCAATTCTAGTAATTTGAATCATGCTCTTCCTTAATTTAAAAATTATTAAACTACTTGTTGCATTTGCTTATTGAATATAGGGAATTCAGGTTAATTTTATAACATTAAGGAAATTTAATCTTTTTTCTAACTTTTAAGGATACAAATTCAAGACTTAAAGCCGTTTAATATATAAAAGGAGATAAAAAATGCAATCTGGTCAAATTCCATCTAGTGATCCAAATCCTATCCGTGTAAAGGGTCCGGCCATCTACCCTTCCACACAACAAGGTTCAAGTACATCTTTTTCTAGTAGTAGCTGTTCTTCTTCTGAAGCTGGCTTTACAAAGAGATTATACCAAGCAATAGTTGAACCTTCAGTTACTGAAAACGGAGAAAAACTATTTCAAGACACGATAGCATTCTTAGAAACAAGAGGAGATGAAAACTCAAAACGTCTTATTAAAATTCTTTCAAGTCTTAGCACAGACGATAAAAAATTAGTGTTGTTGTTTAATTCGACAAAGGGCATGATAGAAGACTTATCTGAAGAAAAGGATAGAAAAAAAGACAGTGACGAAGTCGCTGAACGTCTTGATGAGATGATGTTAACTGCTGCGATTGAAGGTCTTCCTGGTCATATAGAAGAATGTCTTGATTTATATAATAATCCTCTATTTGCATTAGATGATGACACCGGAAAAAAAATTCTTGTTACATCTCTTGAGTTCACTAATAAAGAGATACCTGATGGAGTACAAGCAATTTCAAAAGCTCTACAACTTACAAAAAAATTATCGCCAGATCGTTATAGGAACATATCAGATCACATAGATGGTTTTATATTGGGTTCTGGATATAACAATATGGGTAGATCTTTAGGAGGTGCTTCATCCAATCTCCCTGGCTATATATTTCTTTCTTATCCCTTCTTTGAAGATCCACGTGAAGACATTTCTAGCATATATTATTTGATTGCAGTAATAAATGAAGAAGCTGATCACAATAAAATGATTACTGAAGGACCTTATGATCATGAACTGGTAGCAGAAAATTATTTGGATTACAAACTGTCAGATCCCAGTAGATTAGTAAGAGATCCTACTATTTATAAACATATTCTAGAAGCTCGTGCTTCTGTTTCAACTTTAGGACTGCTCGATAAATGTATACGACAACAAGAAGTTCCTGTAGAAGAAAAACTTGTTACTGAACAGCTTTGGGATGAAGAAATGACTAGGCTACATTCAAAACTGAAACCACTGGGACAAATTGAAGAAAAAATGTTAACTAAAGAAGGCAAGGCTGTAGTCAGTGCATTAAAATCTGCATTCGATACCTATTTACAAAACCCAACAAGCAGGAGTTTTAATAAATCTCAAATGTTATTAGATAATGAGCTTCGGGATAATCTGAAGGCTTTTCAAGAGACAACTTCTTAAATAAGCTAGGTTGAGAATCTCCACTTAAGAATGACTTTTTAATTATATTCGAATAACCAAATGAAAGAGTTATAAAAATTTAAAACCCCAGTTCGTAGAATCTTACTCTTGCTTTAAAAGGATATATAAATGAGTTTCAGTTGCTTTTAACAAGTCTCTGCTCAGAGCATTTATAATTATCTGAGGTGAATTTATATGAATATTGAAAAATCCCTTAAAGAGTTAAAAATCCTGCCGGCTAAAGGGAAAAATCGTGAAGAGCTTGAAAAAGAATTGCTGGAAGAAGGTCTTGTGGGTGAGAGAAGATGACTGCTATATATGAAAAACTTAAAACAATTCAGGATGCAATTAATTATGAAATTGATCAGCACTATGTAAATGCCAGAGGAAAGAAAACCACATTTTCAAACTTTATAGTCCAAAGTACAAAATCTTTGTCAACTGAGCTGGATGGTAAAGAAGAGCTAAAATCACTAATAAGTTTGTTTTTTGCATATTCAGCTCAGGATATTACCGGGCGAATGTATACCATTCACAAGGCTCAAGATATTCTCAGGGAAATATCTGTAAAGTATAAAAACATTGAAAAGATGGATAAAAAGCCTGCTGTAAAGGCAGGTTTAAAACCTGCCTCAACATATGAAAAAGACATAAACAAAATTGATGTTAAATATGTAAAAGGCGTAGGACCAAGAATATCTTTAATTTTAAATAGGATTGGGGTTTTTACTGTAATGGACTTATTTCATTACTATCCCCGAGCTTACATGGATTTCAAAAAGCAAAAATTAATTAAAGACTTAATAATGGATGAAGAAGTAACTATAACTGGAAAAATAAAAAGCATCAAATCATATACTCTGCCTAAACGCAAAAACCTAAGAATTTTTACAATAGTTGTTCAGGATAAAACAGGAACCATGAATATCACAAAATTTATTGGTGGTCAATTTAATAAAATCATTCAAGAACAATATAAAAAACAATATCCCCTTGGTGCTGATGTGTTGTGTTCAGGGAAAGTTTCCTTCGATAAGTTTTCCAGATCATTTTCTTTATCCAATGCGGCTATTGAGGTAATAAGCTTAGGGACTGAGTCTGAGTCTTTAAATATTGCAAGAATAGTTCCTGTATATGCTCTTACAGAAGGCTTATCGATAGAGTTTTTAAGAAAAATAATTTCAAATGCTTTTAATACTCACGGGGGCTTAATCCGGGAAACACTTCCTAAAAAATTGTTGAAAGAAGAAAAACTTCTGGACTTAAAAACTGCTCTTACACAAATTCATTTTCCAGACAGTCAGGAATTATGTAATCTGGCAAGAAACAGAATTGTTTTTGAAGAGTTTTTTATAATGCAGCTTCAGCTTGCTTATAGAAGATACCTGGCAGAGAAAGGAAGAGCTGGACTTGAACTTAAAGAATCTAAAGATAGTCTTATACAAAAACTCATTAAATCACTTCCATTTAAACTTACAAATGCCCAGAAACGTGTTTTTGAAGAAATTAAACATGATTTGATGAGTAAAAATCCTATGCACAGACTTCTTCAGGGAGATGTAGGGAGTGGAAAAACCATTGTAGCGCTCATGGCATTGTTATTTGCAGTTGAAAATGGATATCAAACAGCCATAATGGCACCGACTGAAATTCTTGTCCAGCAACATTCAAGGAAGTTTCAGGAATACCTGGGTTCAATGGGAATACAGGTGGCCATGCTTACAGGAAGTACACCAAATAAAATGAAAAAAGAAATTTATCAAGGACTGACTAACGGTGCCATAAAAATAGTGGTGGGTACTCATGCGCTTATTCAGGATGAGGTTAAGTTTAATAATCTTGGGCTTGTAATAATTGATGAGCAGCACAGATTTGGTGTTAAACAAAGAGATGATTTATTAAAGAAAGGGGGAAATGTTGAACGACTTTTTATGACAGCTACTCCAATACCCAGAACACTTGCACTTGCTTTGCATGGAGATCTTGAGCTTTCGGAAATTGATGAAATGCCTGCAGGTAGAATTCCAATAAAAACAGCCATAATACAGCCGTGGCAAAAAACAAAAACATTTGACTTGATTAAGGGAGAAGTAGCTAAAGGAAGACAGGTTTATATAGTTTTTCCATTAATAGAAGAATCTGAGGCTCTCGCTGCAAAAGCAGCCACCATAGAATATGAAGAGCTGTCAAAAACGATATTTAAGGATTTAAAAGTTGGGCTTATGCATGGAGAGCTTTCATCCAGTGAAAAAGATAAGGCAATGATGTCCTTTATAAATAAAGAAACAAACATTCTTATTACTACCACAGTAATAGAAGTAGGAGTAGACGTACAAAATGCTACTGTCATGATGATAGAAAATGCAGAACGTTTTGGTTTATCACAGCTTCATCAGTTAAGAGGAAGAGTAGGAAGAGGCGGCGACCAAGCTTATTGTCTTTTAGCTCCACAGAATTGTTCAGATGAAGCTTTAAAGCGACTTGAAATTATGACAAAAACAAATGATGGCTTTATAATTTCCCAGGAAGATTTAAAAATAAGAGGTCCAGGAGAATTCTTAGGTACACGTCAGAGCGGATTGCCGGATCTACTGCTTGCTGATTTGGTAAATGACGCTGAAGTGCTGGAAAATGCCAGGGAAAAAGTTACCCGAATCATGAAAGAAGATCCAACTATTGATAATTATCCTGAGTTAAGAAAATTAATTGCTGAAAAAGAAGAAGCATATATAGCTGCAGGATGAACCTGATAAACTTATAAATCAGTCAAATTTATTGTATTTGCTTTATTTGACTAATTAGATGACTTAATTTGTGGCATAAACTATATATATTTGCCTACAATTTTTATTTTTGGACGTCTATGCTAAAGAATTAATAAACAGAACTTATGCCGGAAACCAAGGAAACATTTGAACTTTTAAAAAATTACATTGATGAGTTTTCAATAGGACTTTTACTTTTTGATCCTATGAAAAAACTCCTCTCATGGAATAAGCATGCTCTTAGTTTTCTTGAGCTTACTGATAATGATTTAAAAAAGAACGATTTCGGTCAGGCTACAAATCAAATAAATGAAACGCTGAATAATGATTTCAAAGAAAGAGATCTTATTGGTTTTTCAAAACCGTATAAATTAACCAGAATTGTTGCAGAAGATAAAAATATAATTCTCATGATTTCTGAAGCATCACAGGAATCAATAGGTGAAATGAGTCATGAATTAAGACGTCCTATTACAAATATAAAAACATTAACCGAGAGTCTTCTTCTAGGCGCAAAAAACGAACCGGAAATAGCTCAAAAGTTTCTTGAGCAGATAAACAATGAAGTGGACAGATTAACAAAATTGGTAAATGAACTTTTGAACCTGAGTAAAATTCGCTCCGGTAAATTATCCCAATCAAAGAAAAACATTGCTCTTGGAAGTAAAATTGAAGATGCTTTTAAATTGCTAAAAAGTATTGCGGATAAAAATAAAACACAAATAATAAATGAAGTGCCTGAAGGATATGAAATCTTTGCCGATCCTGAACAAATTGATCACGTCATTCAGAATCTAATTGAAAATGCAATTAAATACAGTCCGGAAGGTTCTAAAGTTACTGTAAAACCGGGCCCGGAAAAAGGAAGTTTTCTGGTTGAAGATACAGGTGCAGGGATCTTAGAAAGTGAAATACCAAAAATATTTGAAAGATTTTATAGGGTTGACCGCACAAAAGCAAAAGGAAGCTCAGGTCTAGGGCTATCCATTGTTAAGAATGTAGTTGACTTGCATGGTGGCAAAATTGAGGTTAAATCAAGTCCAGGAAGTGGTTCTAGCTTTATTATTTACTTACCGATTGACTAATTACAGTCCAAAATACTACGATTAAGGTAGGTTTATCTTAATCTAGATTATGGTAAGTTAATCTTATAAAGACTTTTTTTAAATATGAGTTAAGAAAGAAAACCAAAAGGATAAAAGAATGCCAAATAAAATTTTATTAATAGATGATGAAGTAAACCTAATAGATCCAGTTGCATATAACTTAAAGCAAAAAGGATATGACACTATTACTGCATATGATGGAAAAACAGGACTGGAAGCTTTTAGAAAAGAACAACCGGATTTAATTTTACTTGACTGGACTCTTCCTGATGTACAGGGAGTAGAAATTTTAAGACAGGTAAGAGAAGAGCAGGATTTTACTCCTGTAATCATGCTGACAGGAAGAACAGCAAAGGAAGATATTATAGAAGGACTGACAGCCGGTGCAGATGATTATGTAACTAAACCTTTTACATGGGAAGAGTTGCTGGCAAGAATAAGCTCAGTTTTAAGACGTGCACAGCAAGTTGCTCAGGCTCCAGGGAAAAGACTTCGTTTTGGTGACATCATAATGGACACTGCATCGCACAGAGTATGGCTGGCTGATAAAGAACTTTCTCTTTCACCCAGAGAATATGCACTTTTAGAAATCTTTATGAATAATCCACGACGTGTTTATTCCAGAGATGATCTTATTGAACGTGTATGGGGTCTTGATTATGACGGTGACACAAAAACAGTGGATGTTCATATCTGCTGGCTCCGCCAAAAACTTGAAGAAGATCCTGCAAGACCTAAGATGTTACAAACAGTCAGAGGTTTTGGATATAGATTAGGTGGCTAGCAAGTCTTTCTGCTTTTACATTTTGTTAAAATGTCCACATACTTGGAGGTTACTTATGTTTTTAAAATTATTTGTTGTTCTGAATATTTTTGTTTTAACTGGATTTCTAAATTTACAGGCCATGGCAGAAACCTGCGGGAGTAAAAATTCCACTCAGGGTGAGCTTTCTGCTCAGACCGATTTAACTCCACTGGACATATTAATTCTGGACATAAGAGATGTAAAAAATCTTATTGAAGAAGGAAACAATAAAACTGCTATTGTGATTTTAAAAAGTGCACAAAAAGAAGTGAGAAAAGTCACGGAATTTAACAAGAATACAAAAAAAATCACAGAAAAAAGAATTAAAACCGGGATAAAATTACTTAAAAATAATAAAGTTGATGAAGCTCTGGATTTGATTCAGACAGCAATTGATGCTCTGGTGGAAGAAGGATTTGCAGACCCAGAGGATTTTGAATAAATTAATTTAAGGAATAAAAATGATAGGCTACCTTGGTCCTGAAGGATCATTTACACATCTGGCATTTATAGAGTATTCAAAGAAACATACTGTTTCTGGATCTACTCCTTTTCAAACCATAGCTCAGATTATTGAAGCTGTAAACAGTGGGAAAATTAAAAGTGGAATGGTGCCTATAGAAAATTCCATTGAAGGTTCTGTCGGTGAAACACTTGATCAGCTAATAAGAGCATCACAAAAAGTTACTATAAATGCTGAGATTATTATTCCTATTGAACATTGCCTGATTACAAAAAAGAAAAACTTAAATGAAGTTACAAAAGTACTGGCACATACTCAGGCTCTAAGCCAATGTCAGGGTTATTTAAAAAGATTTTTGCCAAATGCAGTGCTTGAACCAGCTACGAGTAACTCAATGGCAGTAAAAATAGTAAGTGAAAATGGTGACAGTATGGCTGCAATAGGACCGAAGATGGCTGCAGAAATTTATAAAGTACCTGTTTATGAAGCAGGCATAAATGATGAAAAAGAAAACTTTACCAGGTTTGTCTTGGTCGGAACTGATACTCTAGCTCCTACTGGAAAAGATAAAACTACCATTGCTTTTGGTGTCCCTTATGATAAGCCGGGAACTCTGGTTCGTGTTTTAAATTCTTTTGCAAATGAGAAAATAAATCTATCACGTATTGAATCTCGTCCGTCACGAAAAGCATTAGGAGAATATATTTTTTACATTGATCTGGAAGCACATAGAGAAGAACCATCCCTTAAAAAAGCACTTAGTGAAGTGGCATCTGAATTTAGTTTTTATAGGTGGTTAGGAAGCTATCCGAGATGGAATTAAATTACAGTAAACTTATTTTCTTTCAAATTGATTTTGATGTTTAATCATGAAATTAAAGGAATCTAAAAGAAAACGTAAACTTGATGGTAATTCAGGATTATAGGAGCTATCCATTGCAAGCGATAGACTTACTCTAGGATCAGGGACTTCTTTCCCTAAATTAATTCCTAGTTTTACAGCATTTATTTTTCGTGCAACATTTGGATTAGCTACCATAACCTCAACACTCGTAGAAGTGGGTTTATTAACCAAACCAACTGCATTACCTGCCGGATCAAAATCCACCCATAGGATTAATTTATCAGGCACTTTAGAATATTCAGGTGGAGTTATTTTCTTCTTCTCATTTTCATTTGAGACAGAAAATTTTACAAAAATAGATTTTACTCCATTGATTGTATTATCAATCCCTGATTGTTTATTTCTAAAACTTACAATACGGTCATCTCTTTCTCCTCTAACTTTTCCATCCTGAACATTAACTCTAAATTCAGCCCAAACTCCTGCATTTTCTCTAAGACGAAAAGTTTCCTGATCCTGCCAAAGTTCAGAACATTCAAATAACTGAAGTAAATTATATTCAGGTACAGTTAATTCTTCTGGTTCACTTATTTCCCAAGAAGCATTTCTTGCACTTGCTGCAGAAGTTACATAATTAGAATCACTTAAAAGAGTTTCATTTGCAGCAGTGAGGCCATTGATTCCTCTCAATACAGGAAATAATCCGCCTCTTTCAGCTCCTACAACGGCTATTCTTGAATCTCCTTCTTCTGGAGGGCAATTAATTTTTGGTCCAATTATCACCAATCGTGATTGAGGAATTACTGGCTGAACAATTTTTTGATCTAACTGTACTGCAACAGACATAAATCTCTCCTTAAAATATTTGTTTAACTAGTATATTATTTAAGATTATACTTTGAGCAGATTATTATGTCTAATTAAATTACAAATTAAGTATTAAGTATGATTTCACCCAGCCTAAACGCAGCATGCCGGTTAAATCTGGCTTTTATTCTTCCTCTTTTAATCGATGCATAAGGAATATTTCCATTAAATTCCAATGTATTTGTTTCAAGTTTTTCCATAGTTTCATCATTTAAAACTAACTTTATTTCGCCGCCTTCTTTAACCACATCTTTTACAATAAACAAAGTATCTTCAGGCATAATGCTGATTCTGTGAGTATTATTATTATTATTCCATTTAAGCAAATATTCTTTATCGTCAATTTTTTCATAATCGAGCTTCTTAAAAAATTCAATGATTTTATCGTGGGTTAGTTTTTCCCCTTCAAAATATAGGTTTCCTTCAATGTCTACTTTAATATGTGGAGTGTCCATGCGTGTAAGTATATATAATTATACGGCCAAACCTGAGCCTACAAGCTGAAATGCTTATTAGCATACGTATCTTTGGCTTAATTTCTAATGTTCTGACACTTCTAAAACGTTATAGACAGTATCTCTTTCAACAGGAATATATCCTGCATCTTCAATAAGTGTCTGAATAAAATCCTTTTCCAGACCTCTTTTTTGAGCCCCTGCAGCATGAGTAATACTTTCTTCTTGTACAGTTCCATCCAGATCATCAGCCCCGAAATTTAAACTTACCTGTGCAAGACCTACTCCTAACTGTATCCAATATGCCTTTATGTGATCAAAATTATCCAGCATAATTCTTGAGATAGCAATATTTTTTAGCTGATCAAATGCTGTAAGCGGCTCTACTGTTCCTGCAATTTCAGTATCTTCATAGTGGCAGCTAAGCGGAATAAAAGTCTGAAAACCTTTTGATTTGTCTTGTTGTTCTCTTAGCTGGATCATGTGATCTATTCTGTCTTCTACGTTTTCTCCTATTCCGCAGAGCATGGTGGCATTTGTTTTTAAGCCTAATTTATGAGCGGTACCGTGAATCTCAAGCCATTTTTCAGCCGGGATTTTATCCGGGCAGGTATCATCACGGACTGATTTAGAAAATATTTCAGCACCGCCGCCCGGCATGCTGTCTAAACCAGCCTCCATCAGTAGCCCCAGGGTTTCCCTGGGCGTTATTTTTTTAAGCTTGCTGAAAAAATCAATCTCAACAGCAGTAAATCCTTTTATATGGAGTTTTGGAAATTCTTTTTTTATGGCTTTTAAAAGATCTAAGTAATAAGGTAATGCAGCTTTAGGATTTAATCCTCCTACTATATGAACTTCATTTGCCCCGCTATTTATGCCTTTTTGAACCTTTTCAAGTGCTTCAGGAATAGTATAAGTCCAGGCACCTTCTTCGTTTGGAAGTTTTGCAAATGCACAAAAATTACAATGGGCTATACAGACATTTGTAGGATTTAAGTGAAGATTTTTATTCCAGTAAATCCATTTTGATCTTTCAGTTCCTGATTTCATTTCACGAGCAAGTCTTCCTAATTCTCCGATTTGAATTAAATCATTTGATTCATAAAGAGCAAGACCTTCTTCGAAAGTAATTCTTTCTTTGTTTAAGATTTTTTCTTTGATTTTGGGAAACATATTTTTAATAGACAATTTATAATGTAACATGATATAAAAAAGTAGAGACGCGGTTAACCGTGCCTCTACGAATGTTTTAAAAATATATTTATTAAAACAGGTTTATTCTACTTACCAATCTTTTTGCCAAGCCAGTAAAAACCTGCAACTATTACAACAAGAAGTGTAACGTTTGAATTTAACAGTGTTCCTAAATCGCCCATGATTTCCTCCTTTTGCTTTTTTGCTTTTGACTTAGACTGTTTTATTTAAATAAAGGTTTCGAAATAGTAAAAATGGCAAATTTCTTGCTTAAGCTAACTATTTAGGTGAATAATCAATAATTTGCGATTCATTATTTATTATTAATGTATGACTGGAAGGAGTATGTGTGTATGTTTTGTTTCTATTTGGAGTAACTGTACGAATAATTCCTGTATGTTCTTGTGTATGAATTGCTCTAAACAAGATTTCAAGATCTAACCCCCCTGACAAATATTCTTGCATTATTATACAAACTTGATTGCCAGTAGCCAGTACAGCATTGAATTCATAAGTGACTTTAGGAGCTGTCGACGTAACTGGTTCAGCTCTATGTATCCTGCTAGTTCCTCTAGTTGCTCGAGCAATTAGAGAACGAACTCCACTAACTAAATTTAATATAAACATAAAAATATCTTTTCAATTAAATTTATATTAGCCTTCGTTGTAGCCTTAATCTAGGCTATACCTAATCATTTCTCAACAAAACTTTCTGTCCAAAATGATTTATGTTGAACACTGAAAACTGCATACATTTTTTGCCAGGAAGGTTGGGTTAATTAACCCAACCTTCCTGCATTGATCCCTTTGTGGTCCAGAGGAAAAAAAACAAGCCCTCGATCTATTAGTACTGCTCAGCTGAGTATGTCACCATACTTACACTTGCAGCCTATCAACGCCATAGTCTTTGGCAGATCTTACTACCTTACGATATGAGATATCTCATCTTGAGGTGGGCTTCGTACTTATATGCTTTCAGCACTTATCCTCTCCAGACATGGCTACCCAGCGTATGCCACTGGCGTGACAACTGGTAAACCAGAGGTCTGTACTTCCCGGTCCTCTCGTACTAAGGAAGTCTCCT
>Ga0155197_119_pt2 | contig 26911 bp, 23 predicted proteins | sample RifCSPhighO2_02_FD_106165 | JGI IMG/M metagenome (GOLD analysis project Ga0155197, IMG submission 106165) | Candidatus Melainabacteria bacterium RIFCSPHIGHO2_02_FULL_34_12 | reverse complement strand
AGGATTCATTTAACGACCAATGGAATTTTATTAGACAAGGTTGGTATTGAAAAAATTTTAAATTCTGGATTAACATCAATAACAATAAGTACTGCAGGTTTTGAAGAAGAAATGTATGAACGAGTATATCGTTCTGCTTCTTATATTCGTATGAAAGATAATGTTTTAAATTTATTACAGATTAATTCTAAAAGAAGTGAGCCATTACATATAACAATTGCTTTGAGGACAGATCGTTCACTTAATGACATTCTTAAAGATAAAGATTTCCAACCAATTCTTGCATTTAAACCTAATATTGATTTTACTTGGTCATATACTACTGCAGGTGGAAGAATTACACGTGATAAGCTATCGCCTTCGATGAAACTGAGAGCTTTAGGTTTGCATAAAAAACCATGTGTGCAGCTTTTTGATGGACCAATAGTTTTGCCAGATGGTACTGTAATGGCATGTAGTTGTGTTGCAGCTATGGATGCAGTTAATGATTTAGGCATAGGTAATATATTAGAATCCAACTTGCTTGATATATGGACAAATAACAAAATGAAGGAAATCAGAGCAAGTTTTGGGACGAATTCACTTAATAAAACCTGTGCTAAATGTGATATGTATAGAGAGCCAGAAATATTTAAAACTTATGAAGGTCGTGAGATGGCTAAGATAAATAAGCAGCGCTTAGAAGGCAAAATAGTTTATAGAAAAGATAAACCTAGAGAACCTTTTCCTTTGGGTTAGAGCTTTAACAATTCCGGTTACTGGGTTATGAATATTTTAAATGAATTTCTGGATAAGCTTTATATTTCTAAAATTAGATCTATAAGTCGACGATTAGGCTTTATGAAGTTTTATAGTTTAGGAAAGAAAATACAAACTATTTGTAAACATGTTGAGTATAAGAAGTTTCATCCTCAAAGCGTTGGGATAAGAATGGGGGGATATGATGCTTCTTTCTTAGTTGGAGATATTAATGAATATACCTCATTGTCGATGATTAAGAAAGACAAAAAATTAATTCAATATTTAATTAAATATGCCAAACAAGGAAGATCATTCTGGGATATTGGTGCTAATATTGGCGTTTACACGATATTTTTAGCTAAGACTATAGGTGATAAAGGGAATGTAATATCATTTGAACCTGAAGAAAAGTGTTTTAAAAGGCTTTTACAAAACATTGAGTACAATAAACTTGCTAATGTTAAAGCATTTAAAATTGCACTTGGAAAGGAAAACAAAAAAACGAAATTAAGAGTGTCCGATCATTTTTCTAGTGGTTCTCATAGTCTGTTTCCAAATCCTAACAGTGATAACAATTTTGAATGTTATGAAGATATTAAAGTTTATAATGGTGACTCTTTCAGAAAAGAGCAGAATATCAGTGTGCCAAATATTATTAAGATAGACGTAGAAGGTGCCGAGGAAGATGTAATTCTTGGTTTATCTGAGACTCTAAATAATGAAAATTGTAAAGTTTTACTTTGTGAAGTTCACTTTTCAATTCTTGAAACACATGGACTAACTGGTGTACCGCTTAGAATCGAAGATTATTTAAAAAGTTGTGGTTTTCAGTTTCAACGTTGGATTGATCACTCTCATCTAATTGTCACAAAAGATGATGGAATCTTTCATTAACGATATCTTTTTAAGGAAGGAGAAAGCTTTAATAAAAAAGACGAATACAAATCATGCAACTACCGCTAACTGTTATTATACTTACTTTTAACGAAGAAAAAAATATTGAGTCATGCCTAGAAAGTGTTTATGATTGGGCTAAGGAAATATTTATAGTTGATTCTTTTTCTACTGACAAGACTTTAGAAATAGCAAAAAAATACACAGATAAGATTTACCAGCATCCATTTGAAGATTATAGTAAGCAAAGAAATTGGGCATTAAATAATTTACTTATAAAAACTGAATGGGTCTTCAACTTAGATGCAGATATTAGAGTAAGCGAAGAATTGCAGAAAGAACTTGTAAAAATATTTTCTAATAACGAGGAGAAAAATTACAATGGATTTTTAATTACCAGAAAAACGATATTTCTCGGCAGATGGATTAAGCATGGTGGGCATTATCCTGTGTATCATGCAGTCTTATTTAGGCATGGATATGGATTTTGTGAAGAAGCACGTTACAATCAACATTTTGTAACTAATGGTAAAGTGAAAAAATTAAAAGGTGCTCTTATAGATGTTGTAACCGAAGATTTAACTGCATTTACTATGAGGCATAATAAATGGGCTTCTTTGGATGCTTATGATCAAATACTTGGAGAAGATCAAATCTCGAATAAGACTGGTGTAAAACAAAATATTTTTGGTAATCCTATGGAAAGAAGAAGATATTTTAGGAATTTATACTTGCGATTCCCTCTTTTGGTTAAACCCTTTTTGTATTTCTTCTATCGTTATATTATTAGGTTTGGCTTTCTTGATGGGAAGGAAGGTCTTATATTTCATACTTTGCATGCTTTCTGGTATCAATTTTTAGTTGACGCTAAAATATTTGAATATAAGCAAAAACTTAAGGAAGGGAAATCCATGTCTGAGCCCAGATTAAATATATAAACTGATTTTGGATGATATTAAAATGTGTGGGATATTTGGAGTAGCTGGAAGTCATATAAATGAAAACACTCTTATTAGAGTTGTTGATTCATTGACTCATCGAGGACCTGATGATAAGGGTTATATAAACCTAGATGAAAAGATTTTTTTTGGACATACCAGGCTGGCAGTTATAGATTTATCTTCTCTTGGCAAGCAGCCAATGATTGTTGAGAATGGAAAAATTTGTATAACATACAATGGTGAAATATATAATTATGCTCAAATAAGAAAAGAACTGGAAAAAAGTGGTTATAGCTTTAAATCAAATACTGATACAGAAGTAATATTGCACCTTTATGAACAAAAAGGTGAAAAGTGTCTTGAAGATTTAAATGGAATGTTTGCTTTTGCAATATATGATAAAGAAAAACAGCAAATATTTCTGGCAAGAGACAGACTAGGTATAAAACCGCTTTATTATGCCTGTTATAACAATCAATTTATTTTTGCATCTGAAATTAAAGCTATACTTTCAGCAAATATTTTACCGAGACAGGTAAACTGGCAGGCAATTTATAATTATTTTTCTTTTCTTTTTATTCCTTGTCCTGATACTGCTTTTGAATACATAAAACAAATTCCACCGGCACATTATCTTATTTATGATTTAAAGAAAACAAGTTTTAAACTTATTAAATACTGGTCGCCATTTAATGGCAATTTAAAAAATAATAATTATGAAGATTTAAAGGAAGAACTTACATGCCTCTTGGAAGACTCAGTAAAGCTTCAATTAGTTAGTGATGTTCCGCTGGGACTTTTTTTAAGCGGTGGAATTGATTCAAGTATCTTGGCTTTACTGGCGTCTAAATATACTTCCAGTAAACTGAAAACATATACGGCTATTTTTAAAGGTAAAGATTACGAACTGTACAATGAAAGTGATAATGCAAGAAAAATTAGTAATCTGATAACTTCCGATCACACGGAAGTGGAAATTGACGTTGTAGATCCTGATAAGGTTTTAGATTTAATAACATGTTTTGATCAGCCATTTGCAAATCCAACCTTTTTTCTCTCATACTTAATTTCAAAAAAAATGAAAGAGCATATCTCAGTGGTTTTATCTGGTGCGGGAGGAGATGAATTGTTTGGCGGGTATCCACGTTATAGAATGTTAAACTATGCAAAAATGCTAAGTTTAGTGCCAGGTTTCTTAAATAAGCAGATTTCTGAAATTTCAAATTTAATTCCTGAAAGTGATATAAGCCATTTACCGAGACGCATAAAACTTTTTTTAAGAGGAGCAGGTCATTCTTTTCCTGAGCAGTATTTAAGATGGACTTATTATTTGAGTGATAATGAAAAAGCAAATTTACTTAGACCATTACTGGAGAAGGAATCAAATTTAACTAAGTCTGTTAATGTTATAAATTCATACTTAACCAGAGCCGACTCAAATGATCTTCTTAATAAAATTCAGTATGTGGATTTAAATACATTTCTTCTTGATAATGTTCTTGAATATACTGACAAAACAAGTATGGCTTTTGGATTAGAGACAAGAGTACCCTATCTTGATCATAGAATTGTAGAGCTAAGTTTTAATATACCGGCAAAATATAAAATCAATCATTCGGTAACAAAATATATCTTAAAGGACATATTTAAAAAATCTTTACCGCCAGAAGTAATTAATGCTCCAAAAAGGGGGTTTTGTGCTCCTATATCTAAATGGATTGATTTGAGTTTTAATTATTATTTTGATAATTTACTTACAGAAAATTATGTTAGCAATCAGGGTATATTAGATTGGGAAACGATTCAGTTATTCAGAAATCGTCACAAACTCAGAAAAAGAGATTACTCAATGGAATTATTTGGCATAATTATGTTTGATGTTTGGTATAGGAAATATATAAAATAGCTTTATTATGGGAAAAAGATTAAAAGTTGCAATTATAGGCTGCGGGCTTGTTTCTTCGAAAAAACACATTCCTGCTCTTTTAAATTTAAAAAGCAAAGCACAAATTGTTGCAGTATGTGATTTAAACAAGGATCTTGCAGCTGCAGTTGCAAAGAAATTTGGAATTCAGAGGATATACGCGGACTTAGCTGAAATGATTCTTAAAGAAAGTCCTGATGTTGTTGATATATGTACACCACCTCAAACACACGTTAAGTTAGCTGTTGAAGCGATAGAAAATGGTTGTCATGTAATGATAGAAAAACCAATGGCACTTACGGTCAGAGATTGTGATGAAATGATTAAAGCTTCAGAACAATACAATAAACAGATAGGTATTATTCATAATCAGTTGTTTAACCCGGCTTTTTTAAAAGCTAAGAAAATATTTTTAAACGGTGAAATCGGTGATTTGGTCAGTATGAATATTTTTCTTTCAACACCATCAAGTTATATGACCTCTATTAAAGACCACTGGGCACATAAGTTGCCGGGAGGTGTATTGGGTGAAACAGGACCGCACAGTGTTTATCTTGCTTTGTCAATTCTGCGTGGTGTTTCAAATATAAATATAGTTGCAAAGAAACTGATTAATGAATTCAGCTGGTCAAATTTTGAGGATTTTAAGTTTAACTTAATAGCTGATAATGGTATTTGTTCAGTTACTCAATCCTATGGTAGTAATCAGTGGCTAGCGCAAATAGATATTTTGGGAACTGAAGGCCTTTTAAAGGTGGATCTGCAAACCCGTTCTGTAATTAAGCAAAATAGGGCAAATTTAAAACCAGCTAATTTAGCCAGGTCAGTAATTAGTTCTGTTGCTCAGGCATGTTCACAATTAATTTCAAATGTCTTTTCAATCTTATCCCCGTTATCACTTGATGCGCATACCATTGGAATAAATGAGTATTTGGAAACTATTTTGGGGAATAAACAATTTACAGTTCCAGCTTATGAAGGAAGAGAAACTGTTCGTATCATGGAAGTTCTTGTTTCGAAGTTAAACAGTATGGAATTGATAAAAAAATAATAATGGGTGAAATTCTAAAATGAGATCTGTAAAATAATGGTTAAGTCTTAGTGAACATATTAGGCATAAATGCATATCATGGAGATTCATCAGCCTGTTTGGTAATAGACGGGAGAGTCATTTGCGCTATTGAAGAAGAAAGAATAAGAAGAATTAAACACTGGGCAGGCTTACCAGCCGAATCAATTAAATGGTGCCTTAAATATACAAACCTTAAAAGCAGTGATGTTGATTATATCGGAATTTCACGAAATCCTTCAGCAAATATTGAAAAAAAAATACTTAAACTTCTGACTGGCTCTCCCTCGTTTAATTTTATTAAAAACAGAATTTCAAATGTAGCAAAAGTCACTGACTTAAAGTCTCAAATTGCAAATGCTTTAAATGTTGATGCTTCACAAATAAAAGCAAGAATAGAAAATGTTGAACATCATAGAGCTCATATTGGGAGCTCTTTTCTTGTTTCACCGTTTGAAGAAGCTGTTTGTATTTCTGTGGATGGCTTTGGTGACTTTTTAAGTGTAATGGTAGGAGTAGCAAAAGAAACAAAAATAAAAGTCGACTCAAAAGTTGAATATCCACATTCCTTAGGGATTTTCTATTCAGCGTTTACACAGTTTTTAGGTTTCTGGAATTATGGTGATGAATATAAAGTAATGGGACTTTCAGCATATGGTAAACCAACTTATTTAGAAAAAATGAGAAAAGTCCTCAGATTAAAAGATAATGGATTGTTTGAACTTGACACATCTTATTTTTTACATGACAAAGAAGGTGTTGAAATGGTTTGGGAAGGTGGTCAGCCTTCGTTTGGAAAAATATTTTCCGATAAATTAATTGAAGAATTCGGTAATCCCAGATCAAAAGAGTCTGAAATAAATAGTTTTTATCAAGACATTGCTGCTTCTGTCCAGGAAATGTATGAAGAAGCTTTTTTTTATATCTTGAACCATGCATATAAAAAATATGGATTAGATTCTATTGCGCTAGCGGGTGGTTGTATTCAAAACTCACTTGCAAATGGAAAAATTACAGAAAGAACCCAGTTTAAAAATATTTTTATTCCTCCTGCTTCTTATGATGCAGGTACTGCTATTGGCGCAGCAATTTCTGTGTGGTATGAGAAATCAAATTCAAAGCGAAGCTTTATAATGAGTAATCCTTATCTTGGACCGGAGTACAGTAAGGAAGAAATACAAAATGAAATAAATAATTTTAAGGATGAACTTAAAAAACAAAATTGTGAAACAGAATGTATTGAAAATCTGAAGACAATTACAGAAAAGACAGCAGAATTTATTGCATCCGGGAAAATAGTTGGGTGGTTTCAGGGAAGAACAGAATTTGGGCCAAGAGCCCTTGGTAACAGAAGTATTCTTGCTGACCCCAGAAAAAAAGAAATGAAAGATGTATTGAATGAAAGGATTAAAAGACGAGAATGGTTTAGGCCCTTTGCACCTTCAATTCTTCAGGAGAAAACTAAGGAATGGTTTGAGCAAGATAACCCTGTTCCATTTATGGAGAAAGTGTATAAAATCAAAAGAAGTAAACAAAAATTAATATCTGCAGTTTGTCATGAAGATGGTACGGGTAGATTACAGACAGTGTCCTATGATTCTAATCCCGAATATTATTCTTTAATAAGTGAGTTTGAAAAAATTACAGGGGTGCCAATGCTATTAAATACTTCATTTAATGATAATGAACCCATTGTCAATACTCCAAATGAAGCTTTAAGATGTTTCTTGTCTACAAAAATGGATATTCTTGTACTTGGTGATTTTTTAATTATTAAACATGAATAAGAATTTTAATTGGAAAAATAAAAAAGTGCTGGTTACCGGTGGGGCTTCTTTCATTGGATCAAATCTTGTTGATGCTTTAATTTCAAGAGGTGCATCAGTAAGAGTTGTAGATGATTTAACCAGCGGCATTTTTAAAAACATTAAAGGACATATTGAGGCAAAACGAATTGAATTCATCCAGGGAGATATCAGAGACAGTGAAATTGTTAAAAACTTATTTAATGATATTCAGATTATTTTTCATTTAGCTGCTGATCATGGCGGTAGAGGTTATGTAGATTTACACCAGGCAGGACCTGCTTCAAATTTGTTTCTGGATGGATTTGTGTTTTGGCATGCGATTAAAAATAAAATCGAGAAAGTGATTTTTGCTTCCAGTGGATGTGTTTATCCAAGTTATTTGCAAAATGATACGTCCAAAGAATTGTTTTTAACTGAAGATTTGATTAAACCCCCTTATGATGCTGACAATATGTACGGTTGGGCAAAACTTATGGGGGAATTAACACTTAGGGCATACTATAAGGAATACGGCTTAAAATCTGCATCTTGCCGGTTTTTTACTGTATATGGTCCCAGGGGACTTGAAAACCATGCTTTAATTGCCATGATTGCAAGAGCGTTTATAAAACAGGATCCATTTGAAGTGTGGGGCGATGGGAATCAGATTAGAAACTGGACGTATATTGATGACATAGTTGAGGGTACCATTTTAGCAGCAGAAAAAATTGATGATGGTACTGCCGTAAACCTTGGAACAATGGAAAGAAATAAAGTAATTGATGCTGTTAAAATGATTCTTGAATATACTAAGCATAATCCAGAAATAAGATTTCGTCCTGATATGCCTGTAGGTCCACTTAATAGAGTAGCTGATAATTCGCAGGCTAAAAAATTACTTAATTGGGAGCCGAAAATTCTATTGAAGGAAGGCTTGAAGAAAACGATAGATTGGTATTTTTCTGACAGAAAACAAAATGAAGTTAAAAATATCCTGGAAAAAATATTGACCACTCGCTAGCTCAATGAATATATTATTTTTTAATCGTTCATTTTATCCTGATACAGAGGCTACCGGTCAGTTTTTAACCGAGCTTTGTGAGGATTTGTCAAAATTTGGACATAATATAACTGTTATTGCAGGGAGATCTTATTATAAAAGCAATCAAAAATTCTTTTTATTAAAAAAAGAAAAATACAAATCAATTGAAATTATTAGAGCCTGCGGAACTGTTTTTCCGAAACGATTTTTAATACTTAGAATAATTAATCTAGCTACTTATTTTTTATCTGCATTTGTAGGTGGATTTACTGTTAAAGAAAAACCTAATGTAATTATTGCTCTGACAGATCCCCCGGTGCTTGGTCTCTTAGGCTATTTTTTTTCAAAGTGGTATAAAGCAAAGTTTGTTTATTCATGTAAGGATATTTATCCTGATATTGGGATTGTTACAGGTAAGTTAAAAAATCCTTTTATAAATTGGTTACTTAAAAAAATTAATTATTTTTCTTTTCAGAGTTCAGCTAAAGTAATATGCCTGGGTGAGGATATGAAAAAAACAATAATAAAAAAAGGTGTTAATGAAAATAAAATAGAAGTTATTCATGATTGGGCTGATACGGATATGCTGTGCCCGGTTCCTCCCAGCAAAAATCCATTTAGAATTAAGCATAATATGCAAAATTATTTTACCCTTATGTATTCTGGAAATATTGGATTGTCGCAAGAGCTGGATAAGTTAATTGATGTTGCAGAAAGGCTGAAAGAAAATAAAAAAATAAGATTTTTTTTAATAGGAGAAGGTGCAGATAAAAAAAGATTACAAAAATTAGTCTTAGATAAAATACTGGAAAATGTAATTTTTCTTCCGTATCAACCCTATGAAGAACTTAAATATTCTTTAAGTGCTTCTGATATTCATATGATTACACTTCAGAAAGGCTTAGCGGGACTAGTGGTGCCAAGCAAAATTTACGGTGTTATGGCTTGCGGAAAACCGTTTATTGCATTGATAGATGAAGAAAGTGAAATAGGCAATATTGTAAAACAATTTAATTGTGGCGTAGTTATTCCACCTGGAGATATAAGAAATATGATTGGAGCTATAAAACAGGTATTTGACCACCCTGAAATGCTTTTAGAAATGGGTGTACAGGGGCGCAAAGTTGCAGAAAAATATTTTGATCGAGAAATAAGCTCAAAAAAATTTGAGAGTGTTATAAGCACATTGTAAAATCATTGTTAATATAATCAAGAAATATTTTTTAAATACCAATTGTACGTATTTGCAATGCCTGATTTTAAGTTTGTTTTTGTAGTCCAACCTAATTTCTTTAATTTACTGGTGTCTAGCAGTTTCCTTGGAGTGCCATCTGGTTTTAGAGGATCAAATACTATTTTGCCTGAATATTCAACGATCTCACAAATAATTTTGGTCAGTTCTGCTATTGAGATCTCATCTCCCGTCCCTATATTTATAATTTCATTATTTGAGTAATTGTGCATTAGGAAAATACATGCATTTGCTAAATCATCTGTGTATATAAACTCACGGAATGGTTTTCCTGTTCCCCAGATTGTTACATGAGTTGCATTGTCTTTCTTTGCTGAATGAATCCTGTAAATTAATGCCGGAATGACATGGCTATTCTCTGGATGAAAATTATCCTCAATTCCGTAAACATTTGTAGGCATCGTACATATGTAATTTGTTTTAAATTGCTTATTATAGCTTTGACACATTTTAATCCCGGCAATTTTTGCAATAGCATATGCTTCATTTGTAGGTTCTAGTTTTCCGGTTAGTAGATATTCCTCTTTAATTGGTTGAAGACATTCTCTTGGATAAATGCAAGATGATCCCAGGAAAAGAAGTTTTTTCACATGCTGTAAATAAGCATTATGAATTATATTAATTTGGATTTGTAGATTTTCATAAATAAATTGAGCTGGAAATGTGCTATTTGCATATATCCCGCCAACCCTGGCTGCAGCAAGGAAAATATATTCTGGCTTTTCTTTTTCAAAAAAATTTGCTACAGCTACAGTGTCTAAAAGATCCAGTTCGTTATGAGGTTTCGTCAAGATATTTATATAACCTTGAGATTTTAATTCACGAATGATAGCTGAACCTACTAACCCGGTATGACCAGCAACATATATTTTTGAATTCTTTTCCATTGAATCTTTATTCTATATCTGTATAATACTTATATCCAGCTTCTTTTCTTTGATATCATCAGAAAGTGTAATGCTTTATATGCATAGTTTTTCGATGTATACGGAAATATTTCGATTATTCTAAAAAACATCACCCGGTACGATAAAATATATTTGTTTTATTTAACCATTTATAATAATGCCAAAAGTTTTAGTTACAGATAAATTAAATGAAGCCGGCTTAAATATTTTAAAGCAGGTTGCAGATGTGGATTATACGCCTGGAATTTCTGCTGATGAATTAAAGAAAAAAATAAAAGATTATGATGCACTTCTGGTTCGTAGTCAGACAAAAGTTACTAAAGAAGTAATTGATGCATGCTCATCAAAAATGAAAATTATAGGTCGTGCAGGTGTTGGTGTGGATAATATAGATCTGGAAGCAGCTACTCAGAAAGGTATTATTGTAGTGAATTCGCCTGAGGGTAATACTACTGCAGCAGCTGAACATACCATTGCAATGATGATGTCTCTTGCCAGGCAGATTCCGCCTGCAGATACATCAATGAAAAAACATGAATGGAAAAGATCAGATTTTATGGGCTTTGAGGTTTTTAATAAGACTCTTGGTATCGTCGGTTTAGGAAAAATCGGAACCAGAGTTGGAAAAATTGCTCAGGCTATAGGAATGAAAATAATTGCTTATGATCCTTTTGTAAGTGCAGAACTAGCTGCCCAATTACGTTTTACGCTGGTTCCACTTGATGAAATCTGGCAAAAATCAGACATTATAACTTTTCATGTGCCTAAGACCCCGGAAACTACAAATTTGCTAAATAAAGAAACACTGAAAAAATGTAAAAAAGGTGTTCGTATAGTTAATTGTGCAAGAGGCGGAATTATAGATGAAATCGCTCTTAGTGAAGCTATTAAATCAGGTCATGTGGCTGGTGCTGCTTTTGATGTATTTAATGAAGAACCTGTTAAAGACAGTCCTTTGCTTGATTTTGGGAATAAGGTTGTTTTAACGCCGCATCTTGGAGCCAGCACCGAAGAAGCTCAGCTAAATGTAGCTCTTGATGTTGCTGAACAAATACGAGATGTTTTAACTGGAGGCTTTGCAAGAAGCGCAGTTAATCTTCCGGCAATGAAACCAGAAACAATTGCTGAAGTGAAACCTTTTATGTATCTGGCTTCAAATCTCGGTACTATTGCAGCTCAGCTGGTTGATGGAAAAATAGATGAGATTCAAATTGAAGCAAAAGGAGAGCTGGCAAAAAAAGATACTGCACCTTTAAGCGTGGCTGTTCTTAAAGGAGTTTTATCGTGCAGTGTTGAGGGTGTAAATTTTGTAAATGCTCCGATAATTGCAAAGTCCCGTGGAATAAAAGTTATCGAATCTAAATCTTTTGATCCGGGTGATTATGTCGAAGAATTAAAAATTACAATTAAAACAGATAAAGCAATAAAAATAATTTCTGGTTCACTTCTTGCACAGGGTATTCCAGTGATTGTTCAGTTAGATAGCTATGCTATGAGTGCAACTCCTGCTGAACATATGTTGCTTACTCATCACCAGGATAAACCTGGAATGATTGCACAGGTTTCAACTATTTTGTGGCAGGGGAATGTAAACATCAGTTCAATGCATGTAGGAAGAAAGGGCCCAAGAGAAATGTCTGTAATGATATTAAATTTGGATGATCCCATATTGCCTGAAATTGTTAAAAAAGTAAGCGAGGTAGAAGGTGTTCTTGAAGCTAAATACGTAAGGCTTTCCTGAATATTTCAAGGTCTCTACTTTGCTAATACATAATATCTTTATAATAAATGTTAAAATAGTTTTTCGTTTCAAAAGTAAGGATTATAAGAAATGCCCAATGTAAAAGTACTATTAAATGAACAAATAGAAAAGCTTGGAAATGTAGGTGAAGTTGTTTCTGTAAAACCTGGCTATGCGCGAAATTATCTCCTGCCACAAAACCTTGCTGTCATTCCAACACCTGGAGAAATTAAAAGAATCCAAAAGAAAAAAGAATTACTGGAAAAACAATACCAGGAAGAAAGAACTAAAGCTGAAGAAATTGGTAAGAAATTAACTGAAATTGGTCAAATAGAAATTGCTGCAGAATCAGGTGAAGCAGGAAAGCTTTTTGGTTCAATTACAGCAAAGGATATTGCAGAAAAAATTAGTGATGAACTTGGAATCCCATTTGAAAGAAAACAAATTATCTTAAAAAAGTCTTTAAATGAACTTGGTGAATATGATATAAAACTAAAGCTTCATAACGAAATAACAGCTCAGATAAAGCTTGTTATCAAAAAAGTAGAATAAAATTCAACCGGTCAATTGTCATTGCGAGCCGAACCACCACGCTTCGCTCGTGGTAAATTCCATGAGGCGTGGCAATCTCCTTAAGTTAAGCAGATAATTTATATTGGTCTATATTATAATTAGCATTTAATGATCGAAAAGGACTCTATGTTTCAGAGAATTCCAATACTTGCAAAATTACTTTTATTTTGCTTTATGTTCTTAAGTATATTTACATTGGCCTATAATGTATATTCAAAACCTGATGATGCTCAAAACCCAGGTAAGATAGGCGGTGAAAAATTATTTAAGGCTAATTGTGCCGGATGTCATTTAAATGGGCAAAATCTAATTAAAAAAGACAAGCCCATTATAGGCTCGGCAAAATTAAAATCTAAAGAGTTATTTAGTGAGCTTCTTAATCATCCTCCTAAACCAATGCCAGAGTTTAAAAATATTACAAGTAATCCTGATCAGCTGGATGCACTGTATAAATATGTCCTTTCATTAAAGAAAAAATAAGAAAATCAAGAAAACCGAGAGAAAATGTACTTTATTACTTTTGAAGGAATAGACGGCTCAGGTAAAACTACGCAAATTGATCTTTTAAAAAAACATTTTTCCGGCAGAAAAGATGTAATTTTTACAGCTAATCCTGGTGAAACCCAATTAGGAAAAGAGTTACGAAAGATTCTTTTGCATAGAAATGATTTAAAACTTTCTGAAATCAATGAAATGTTTTTGTTTTTTACAGGTATACAGGATAATTATGAAAAAGTCATTTTACCTGCTATTTCTCAAGAAAAGAATGTTCTTTGTGACAGATATTATGATTCTACAATTGCTTATCAGGGATTTGGTCGAAGACTTGATATAAATAAAATTTTAAAATTGGTTGAAGTTACTGCTTTGCCTGAACCTAATTTAACCATTCTTTTTAGGATAGATTTTGATGTCTTTCTGGAAAGAGCAGAAAAAAAAGCCTCAAAAGACAAAATTGAGAGTTCAAAAAGTCAGTTTTATAAAAGTGTAATTAGTGGTTATGATGAACTAGCAAAAATACATAAAAACAGATATGTTGTACTGGATGGCTTAAGACCCATTGAATTATTACATAAGCAAGTTATAGAAGTGCTTAAAGATAGGCTAAATATTTGCTAAAATCTAGAGGACTAGTGCCGAAGTAGCTCAGTGGTAGAGCAACGGTTTTGTAAACCGTAGGTCGTCAGTTCAAATCTGATCTTCGGCTTTGGGGCGGCTGCCCGAGTGGCTAAAGGGGGCGGACTGTAAATCCGCTGACGTAAGTCTACGCTGGTTCGAACCCAGCGCCGCCCAGGTTAGACAGGCTAATAAAGCCAAAAAGATCCAGCTTAGCTGGTCTTTTTGGCGGTCTGTGGAAGTCAAAGCAATTTTTATTAGAAAAATTGCTTTGCGCAATAAAATGCCCACCTAGCTCAGTTGGTAGAGCACGTCCTTGGTAAGGACGAGGTCACCAGTTCAATCCTGGTGGTGGGCTAGATATAACTCTTACAACAGCAAGCTTTGTCTGATTTATTCAGCAAAGCTTGCCAGTTGATCATTCATTCATTACTTAGCAGAAACTTTCCGTATAACCAAAAGTTGATCTAAATAAACATTTATTTCAAATTCATTGTATCCAAATTTATTCTCTACAGATTTAAAAAGTTCTGATTTTGTAGGTATGTTATTTTCTGAACCAAAAACTCTAAAATCATCTATTATAATTGCTCCAATCTTATCCTTATATTGAGATAACACTGAAATTTCTTCAACAGCTGGTTCAGGAATGTCTCCACAAGCAGTAATTCCACCTGAATAATGTCCATCCAGAAAAATTATAGCGTTAGTTATTTGTTCTGATTTAAAAATTTCTTTTAGAATCTTTAATCCGTCACCTTCAATAACAGTTACATTTTTTCTCGTTGCAAGGTAATTTTTTGCATTCTGTGCCAGTGTAGGATCTAATTCTATTGTATAAACCTTGTTAAAAATCCTCGAACATCTGTCTGCCATAACGCCTAAAAAGGTGCCAGTTTCAATAAAAATATCAGAATTTGTTTTTTTCTTTGTCCTGTAAATGGTTAGAAATTTTGTGTAACTGTGTGGATTGCTAAATTTAAAAGTAGCAATTAAAAATATATCAATTAAATACCCTACAAATGATTTAAGATCTCTAATTAATCGGCTCATGGTTTTATATTTTAGCAATAAAGTATGTTTAAACTTTGCAATTTCTTACGATAACATTGCCTTAACTTTGAAGGTGGTCATAAAGTTTCTTGCAAAAAAATCATTTTTTAATTTATTGAATGTTATCATTTCTAGTTTGAGGGACATTCATTTGAAACTATCAATTTTACAAGAATCACAAACCATCCAGAGTATATTATTTCGATTTTTTGGCTGGAAGATATCCCTTCTTTTTGGAGATCCCAGTACTTTTGATCGATTTAACTGGCTTAAACGTTATCTTAAGGGCGGCATGCTCAGGACACTGGATGCTGGATGCGGAACAGGAGCTTTTACTTTTTATGCCGCTGGTATTGGAAATGAATCTTTGGGCATCTCATTTGATAAAAGAAATACTGAAGTTGCTAATGCTCGTGCTCAGCTACTTGATCTTAAGAATGCTAAATTTATTCAGTTAGATCTTAGAGATTTACCAAGAGTTACAAAAGATATAGGTTTATTTGATCAAATTATTTGTTTTGAAACCATCGAACATATTATGGATGATTTTCTCGTAATAAAAAATCTTTCAAATCTATTAAAAGTGGGAGGTAAACTCATTTTAACTGCTCCATATAAACACTATAATCATTTACTCGGGGATAAGCTTTCTTTAACTGAAGATGGCGGACATGTGCGCTGGGGATATACTCACGAAGAAATTGAGAATCTCTTTACTGCAAACGGACTTGAGCTGGAAGTTAAAGAATATATAAGTGGTTTTTTCACACAGCAACTTATAAATTTGCAAAGAATATTAAGCTATTTAAATTGGCTGATTGCAAGCATAATTATATTTCCTCTTAGAGTTATAATATGTTTTGATATTCCATTCACAAGAATTATTAATTATCCTTTTTTGAGTATTGGTGTAGTAGGTGTTAAGCGTTGAGCAAAGATTTATATGCTAAGATATGGCGTATTTAAAAAATGAAGCCACTTTATATTTGTAAAATTCATACAGGTGGCGGTGGAATTGGAAATAAACTGTTTCCGTGGGCACGTGCTTGCATATATTCATATATTCATAAATTACCTGTAATTTTTCCTGTGTGGAGTCAAATAAAAATAGGTCCAATTTTACGTTCTCAAAAAGATAAAAGGTGGTATTTAGATCTATTTTGTACAAACAATGATTATATAAACGGATTCCAGTCTTTATGGTTTGATTTAACATTAAACAATGTCCCAGAACCTGCCTTATTAACTACCAGCCCGGATAAATTATGTGACAGAAGCTGCAAAGTGGTATTTGAAGGACTAAAAGATTACTTTGAATCATTGAATGGCTGGAAAGATCTAATTTATCAGAAAATCAGATCTATTACAAAAAAAAAATGGCTGATTAGTGCTGATAACTTCCCCGAAATATCAATTGCCATGCATATTAGAAGAGGTGATTATACTGCTGAAAACTGGATACCTAATTCATGGTATCGATTTTACTTGAGGCATATAAGGGAGCTGGTGGGTGAAAATATAGTCGCATATTTATTTTCTGACGGAAATTATGCTCAATTAAAAGATATATTAATTAATGAGCCTAATGTTAAGTTTATAAATAATGGAAATGCATTGAGAGATCTATTATTACTCAGTAAAGCAAAGGTTTTGCTTAGCTCACCGAGCACCTTTAGTGCATGGGCATCTTATCTGGGAGAAATGCCTACTTTATCTTTTCCGGGACACTATATGTCTTGGTATGGTTTGAAATCTTCTGAAAATCAATTTAGAGAAGTTTGTCCGCAGGATAATCCGCCAGAACAGTTTAAAAGGCATATTCTTAAATGTTTTGCAAAATGATTAATAATTTCATTTGTAACATAATTAAGAGATAGGGATATAATCAGTGTCAGTTTAGTTAGTAGAACATATTCTTGATAAAGAATTAGATTGCCAGTTAAATTAATGATCAGTAGAAAACTTATTGACAAATACTATCCTTCTGACAAGTTTGATGGAACTCGACTTTTTTACGATTTTCTGGGAGAAAATCTTAATAAGGAATTTACAGTTTTGAATTTTGGCGCTGGGCATACATCTGGAAATAAAGTTAAATCTTTAAAAGGTAAAGTTAAATGCGTTTATGGTGTCGACATAGATAAAGAAGTTTTATCTAATCAAGATCTAGACATTAAAATATGTCTAAAAGATAATCTACTGCCGTTTGAGAATGATCATTTTGACTTGGTGTGGTCTGATTTTGTACTTGAACATATAGAAAATCCAAAGATTAGCTTTAAAGAAATTTACAGAGTATTAAAACCAGGAGCTCCTTTTTATTTTCGTACCCCAAACATATATCATTATGTTTCAGTAATTTCTAAGCTAACTCCTCATTGGTTTCATGTTTTTGTGGTAAAAACCCTTTGTAGTTTACCAGAAGATTCTCATGAAGCCTATAGGACTTTTTATAGAGCAAATAGTCGAAGTGATCTTTTAAAACTTGCACAAAAAGCCGGTTTTAATAAAATTGATCTTCGGTTTATTGAAATGGAACCATCCTATCTTTTATTTAATGAATTAGCTTTTTATTTAGGTTTAACTTATGAAAGATTAGTTAATAAGTTTGATGCCTTAAAATGTTTTAGAGCTAATATATTTGGTAAATTAACGAAATAATAATCTGATAAAGTCTAAATCCTACACTGCTAAACCCTGAGCATGACCTTTCTTTGCCCTTGCTTTAATTAAGTCTTCCAGTGTCTCAGGTCTTATTTCACCTTCTAAGTCTATCCAGACAGGAGATGTAAGTGTTTTTACCATTGGTTTTAAAGAATTATAAAGTTCCGGTTTAGTCGTTTTTATAACTCTTTCAAGATAAGTTAAAAATTCTTGTCCTTGTATATTTCCATCTTTATCTTTAGTAATGACCATTATTCTGTCTTTTGGATCCCCGTAACCACAATATGCTCTTCTCCCGCCAAATACAACTCTTGTTCTGGAATGGGTTGAGCCATTAATATTATTAACACCTTTAAATGCGCAATCATCTACCCCACTTTCAGTTTTCATATTCATAAGTTTATCAATAGTAAGATCAGGTGAATTTTGAATTCCTAATTTATAAGAATGTTCTTTTGCCTGTGTAGTGGGATGGTAATTAATAAAAGCATTAAATAAGAGTCTGTAATATAATTGTTTAAATGCAGTTATAGCTCCTTCTTCAGTAAACCCTGATTTTATTCTCTTTTTAGGATCACTTTCTGCTTTATCCAGGTAAATTAGTCTTTGTCTTGCAAAACTTTCATAATCATCTCTTGTCCAGGATGTGAAACTGAATGAATTAAAATCGCCACCGCTTGACCTTATGTATTCTGAAAAATCAGCCCATTTATAAATGTTAGATAGAGGGTGTTTTAAGCCTATAATATCTCTTGCAATTGCAAGTATTCTTTCGGCATGTTGCTCTGCTTCTTCTGGACTGCCAATATCTGAATAATACCTTACGACCTCATGATATATCTCAGAACCTCTTTCTAGTCCTCTTACGCTTTCTTCATCGTTATCAATTCGATGCTTTGCTGATTCCATTAAATGTGATCTCATAAATTGACCATTGTCATGTGTTAAGCATGCAACTTTAAACGCAGTTTCAAGCTCTTTATTTTCTAAATATTCTTTAAGTAGTGGATCTGTGGTATTGTCAACAAGTTGATCATAGTAAAGTATTCCAAGTGCTCCAACTCTTCTGCTATGAACATATCTGTTTAAAAATGATCTTTCGAGTGCCATTTCATTTGGAACACCGGTTTGTGATTTTGATTTAAGTAGTTGAAATCTTACAGTATTTGAGATTCGCTCAAGTAATTCATAATTTCTATCTCTTTTTATAATAGGTTCGAAAAGGTTGCTTTCTCTGTTTTCTATAACACGAGTTTGCTTTTCAGCATTTACCCAGCCAATTAACTCTTTAAATCTTGCCATTACTATTTTCGGATATAACCTGAACTTGATTTTTTGTCTAACTTCTGTTGGTCCGAATAAATCCGGTATGCAGAATTTCACTGCTGACTGAGCAGCAAACCCTATATTTGCAATAGCTACTCCCCATGAACGAATTGCCATTGCTAGTTTTTCGCCAGTTCCTTTAAATAGTCCTAACCCACAAAGACCAAGTATTCCATAATTAAGTGCAAGAACTGGAGCTGCAATTGCTTTTGCACAGCCTTCCAGATTAATCATTCTGGTTTCTATTGGTTCCCTTCCATCTTTACGCTGAGCTTTTTTCATAATGGTTATTCCATCTCTTCCAAGAGCAATTAAGTTTAATAATGATGTAAGGCTGTAAGGGATATAAAATAAGGATTTAACTCTTTCTGACATTAGTGGAGAAAATAGTGATGCTATCCCAAGTCCTCCGCCTGCAACCAGTAATCCACCACTGGCAGCTTCAAATGATTCAGAAGGATCATCAACAAATGTTTTTGCCCAGCCTTCTTTAGTAGTTACTCTTTTAAAAAAATGACGTATTGATTGTTCGTAAGGCATTAAAAATCTTAAAGATGCAAGTCTTGGACTATCAAACATTGAATTTTCAAATGGAGATGCATTCTTATTATCTCTTCTTATAACTTCACCCATACCTTTTGAATTTAGTGCATCAAAAATAGAAAATGCTGCCAGTGCCCAGGGTTTATCTTTATCTAGTAAATATTTACTGAATATTCCCATACCGATTGCACCACCGCCCCAGTTAACGTTTTCATGTGAAGCTGCATTTCCCAGACCGGCAAGTGAGGCAGCAGTGAAAGATTTAAACAAAGAATTTTGGGCATCTTCAATAGTTCCACCTCCAAATAAACTAGATGAAATTAACTTTGCTCCTGAATAAAAAAGTCCTACTGCTGAAACTAAATTTAAAATTACAGCAGATAAAGTGGCACCAATTCTTAATGACCTTTGAGCGTTTAAAGCAAACGGACTTGATTCTGTTTGTCCAATTATTTCAAGACCTGAATCTGTATAACCAAAAAGATTGTCATATCTGATAATGCCTTCTTGTAAATTTTCTATATTTAAACCTGGTGGAAGATTTCCATTTCCTAATCTTCTTTTCTCGTATTCTCCCGTAAAGGTAGTTGCCTCATTAAAATGTCTACTAGGTGATGGTAAAACATTTGCTAGAGGTTGCATTTATCCTTTTTCTTATATAAATCACACATACTATATGTAGTGCTAAAAAATCGTTTCTTAAATACCATGCACTATATATTGTCATGTATTTAACCTTCAGAGTCAATACATTACATGTTTGGGTTTTATATTTTGTTTATTTTTAATTGGAAAAGCTTAGTTGAAATTAATCAAATTAGTTAAAGGTATTAATTTTCTTACAATGCTAACTTTAAAATTACCCCCAACCGGATTTGAACCGGTGTTACCGCCGTGAAAGGGCGATGTCCTAGGCCACTAGACGATGAGGGCGTTTCTAGAGAATCAGAGAATCAGAGAATCAGAAAATCAGAGTATCAGAGCTCGGGAAACCTGAGGCTATGAAGATCTTGATTCAAAAATCTTTGCTTCTTGATTTTAGATTAATAACATAATATTTGCAAGATAAAAGATTCCACTATGACAATAGCCTAAAGGATAAAATGGCTGATTATGTTTCTAAAAAACAAAGCTTTAGTATTTACAGCCATTTTTTTAATTAATATATTTTCAATTTCAAAAAACATTGCATATTCAGAGACAAACCAGCCGGTTATTAATATGCAAAGCAGCTCATCTGGCACTGTTAAAACACCTGCTCCAAAAACATATTTAAGTGTACACGAAGATCCAATAAATCAGCTTGGACTAATACATTCAGCTAATCAAATTAAAGAAGCAGAAATTCTTCTAAACGAAGGAAAAATCAATGAAGCGGAAAAAATAATTAATGAAATAAATGACTGGCTAAGTGATGCTACGAAATATCATTTTGATCTGTTTCAAATTCTAAGTAAAGATGTAAAAACATCTAATGCAAGTAAAATTGAAAAAGCTCATACAATTGATTTTGGAAATCTTAGGGATGAATCATCCGTTTTATTCGCAAAAATTTTAATAAAAAAAGGAAAACAAAAAGATGCAGTAGGAATTCTTGTCAAAGTAATGAAATCACAATCTGATTCTGAGCTAGGCAAAAAAGCATATAAAATGCTTCAAGGAATTAAATTCTCCGATAGGGCAGGCTAATTAATAATCATTCTTTAATTCCTGTCATAGTAATTCCCTGTACAAAAGTTTTTTGTGCCAGGAAAAATATTATTATTATCGGAAGTATAACCAGTGTAGCTGTTGCCATTAAGAGTGCCCATTCTGTTCCTCCGTGTTGGGCTTTAAATTGTTGCAGTGCCAGAGAAAGCGTGTATTGGTTTTGATCTATTAAATAAATAGAAGGCTTCATTAAGTCATTCCATGTAAATAAAAACTGAAACAATGCAACTACTGAAAGAGCAGGAACAGATAACGGCAAATATATCTTTCTATAGATTTGAAATTCTGAACAACCGTCTATGCTTGCTGCTTCATGGAGATCTCGCGGAACGGTCATAAAAAACTGTCGCAGTAAGAAAATGTAAAATGCATTTCCGCAAAATTGCGGTGCAATTAATGGAAGAAAAGTTCCATACCACCCTAGTTTTTGAAATAATACAAACTGTGGAACAAGTGTAACCATTTCAGGAAGCATCATTGTAGAAAGAGTAATATAAAACAAAATGTCTCTGTATCTCCACTTTAAAACACCAAAAGCATATGCTGCAAGTGAGCAAGAGAATAAAATGCCGACAACATTTAAGATTGCAAGAAAAACGGTGTTTTGAAATGCAGTTAATAAATTTACCTGGCTGAATATCTTTGAATAGTTATCCCATGCAATTGGATCAGGAATCCATTTTATGTAAGGGAGAAAAATTTGATCCGGGGTTTTTAGTGAAGTAGATATCATCCATAACAAAGGAAATAAAAAAATTAAGCTTAAAGATATAAGAAATACATGAAGAAAAATCTTTTTTAAAATTGGAATAAGCTTCATGTCTTTGGCATAGATTTTGTAGTGTCTTTTTCTTTACCAAGAGCTGTTTTCAGACTGTCAACAGTCTGAACGGTTACCTGAAATTCAACAATATCAATGCCTTCTTCCTGAAACTTTTTCAGTGCAATTATCTGAGCATTACCGAGAAGTTTTGCAGTGTAGTTTAAATTTATTGAAAAATTTGCTACAGCATCAATATTAAGAGATCGTCCAAAAATATTAATCGAATCATTTCTAATATCCAGCCTGTCAATCCATAAGTTTTTGGGAGTCATGTCAGCTATTTCTTTTAAAATTCTAGACCATGGTTTTCTGCTGTCGATTAATTTAGAAAAATAACTCGACTTCATATTTAAAATTTTATTTGTTCTTTCAAATGTCAGCAGTTTTGTAAGATGAGCCTGTGCAAGAGTAATTCTGTTATCAAAAACAGATTTATCTGTTTCAAGCCCGGAGAGAAGAAAACTTTTAATAAATAAACCACTAAAAATACTTATAAGCAGTATTAAAACAGATGCATAAGCATACTTTCTTAATTCAGGATCAAGCGATTTTAATAATGAGGCAAAAGGTAACTTAATTTCTTTTAATGATGTTCTTGAAACAGGAGATTTTATATCTTTAAAAATACCTTGTAATCCTTCTGTTTTAGTTTTAATACTGTTAAGCAGATTTGGCAGCCCATTCTCTGCAGTTTTAGTTACTGAAGCAGCAGTTGCAATAGCTCCAATAACTTCGTTCAAATTTATTTTCTGTAAAATACCTGTTGCATCCATAATATTGCCGGGAAGATTTAAAAGCTGAATATTATAGGGAATCTGAGACAAATTCGTTTCTTTTACAAAAGGTCCGTATGAATAAACAGTATTAACCTGCGTGCCTGGTAATTGGGTTTGAATGTAATTTATTGACTGGAAAATTTGATCATTTAATAGATGAGTAAGAAAAAGATGTTCGTAAATTGGTTCCTGTCCTGACCAGACTACGAGTTCTGATCTTATTTGAGAGACCCAAAGTGTAGCAGTTAAATTATCTTCTGGTTTTTGTGGTAGAAATTGTCCTATAGAAAGAAAAGAAGGAGATAATGAAATTAATTTTAAATTACACTTTTGACATAATAGTCTGGAAAAGTCTACCAGTGATTTCTGAATCGAAATTCCTAAAACATCCTGCCTTGTAATGCCATCACTATCCTGCCTCGTAGTATTCTTTAAAAGTTTCCATCCTATATTTTCGTTGTTTGGATCCAGATTTCCTTCCTGAATAATTATGGAACCATATTCTTCCTCAGGAATTGTATGTGGTATTGGAACAGGAAGCAGTTTGAAATACTGCATTGAAAAACCAATTACACATTCTTTTGTTTTTATGTTCGATGCTTTTAAATTTTGAATAATGTAATTTATGGTTTTATTAGCATCCTGAAAAACAGGTACGTTTAAATGAAAGGCATTTGTAAGACTAACTGTATTATTCTTTCCAAACTGAATTTCAACAGCAGAGAGATTATTCTCTGAAATATCAAGACTCAGAATCTTAGTCAGTGTTTTTAGATTTTTTTGCTTAGTAAACATTGAATGTAATTATAATAAAACTAGCTAAAGTTAAAAATGGGACAAGTGGTATATATTGTGAAATTTTTTCTTGTGGAAAATTAATATACTTACCGCCTGCCCTAATGATTAAATGACTTAATGTAGCCAATAAAGATGCAATAAATAAAGTTAAAAAGGCAAGTTTAAAACCTGAAAATACACTAATCAGGGCAAAAACCGTAATATCTCCGCCACCTATGGTTATTTTTGTCTCATTTTCCTCTTTATTTTTAATAAAATCCGAGGTTTGTACGACCATTGGAAGAAAATAAAATATAATTTCACATACAAAATAAATAATTCCTATGCCAGAGAATAAAGTTATTAAATTGTTAACAGCGAGATTAATAAATACAGACTTATAGATTAGAAATGACAGAAAGAAAAGCAAAATGAACCAGCTAAGATTGATTAATTTGCCCGGCAGGTTTATTTTTAACAATAAAAAATAAATAAAAATCGCAAAAATAACCATATAAAGATTTTGATTGAAGAAAAAAGCAATTGACCAGAAAAGAACAGGAATGGAAATATGATTTATTTCCATTTCAAATTTTTTAAACAAAGTAGTTAGAAAATATAAAGAATCCATAAATAAAAATGCAATTCCAAGATTTAAAAATGAAATATAAAATTCCTTAGTCAGTAGGAATTGAAAAATAATTATTAAAGTGATGGCTGAATATGTGATTTTATGAGGAACAATTCTATGTTTTAAATCAAACATAGATAATAATATTAAAGTCATAATAAAAAACAGAAGAAATAATGTATGTGATATGGGCTCATTATTTAAGCAGGTATGTACTGAAAGTATTAAAGCTGTTGAAGCTGTTATGACTTCAGCATATAGACAATTAACATCAATTTTGTTTTTACAAAAATAACATTTTCCTCTTAAGATTAAGTAGCTTAAAACTGGAATGTTATGCCACCAAAAAAGATTTTTTTTACAATGAGAACAGTATGAAGGCTTATATATAATAGATTCATTTGTTCCGTATCTGTCTACAATCAATTTAAAAAAACTTCCTAAAGATAAACCAATTGAAAAAGACCAGAAACCATAAAAAACACACATTGTAATGTTCATAAACTGATTCTTTCACCGGTTTCCGAATTAAAAAAATGTGCATTATTTATGTCAAAAAAAACTTTTACCGATTCATTCTGTTTTAAATGGCACTTACCTGAATGCCTTATAGTAAAGGTACTGCCTTTGGTATTGCTGTTCCAGCTTGCATGGATGAGTTGTTCATTCCCCAGCATTTCTATTAATTCAATATGTGCCGTGAACTCTATTTTATTTTCAGCTGGACTATGTTCAGAAATATGAATATTTTCAGGTCTTATTCCTAGGATTAAATCTTTATTCAGGGAATTATTTGCCTGAAGTTTTTTATATATGTTTTCAGGTACTTCAAAAGAGAAATCCTTGTCAAATAAAAATATTTTAGACTTTTTTTCTATGATAACTTTAAATAAATTCATTGCCGGGTTTCCTACAAATTCCGCCACAAAAATATTATGTGGCTTTTCGTAAACATCTGAGGGGGAACCTTCTTGCTGTATTTCTCCCTTATTTAATACGATAATTTTATTACCCATAGTAAGTGCTTCGGTTTGATCATGAGTGACATAAATTACTGATTTTGATAATGCTTTATGAATTTTTAAAAGCTCTGCTCTCATTTGTGTCCTTAATTTTGCATCTAGGTTGCTTAAGGGTTCATCCATAAGAAAGAATTTTGGTTTTCTAATGATGGCACGACCGAGAGCTACTCTTTGTCTTTCGCCTCCTGAAAGTTGTCTGGGCTTTTTAAGGAGATAATTTCTAATTCCAAGCAATTCAGAAGTCTCATTTACAAGAGAATTTATAGTTTCTTTGTTTGTGTTTTTCATTTTTAAAGGGAATGCAAGGTTGTTATAAATAGTCATATGCGGGTAAAGAGCATAATTCTGAAAAACCATTGCAATGTCACGATCTTTAGGGGGTAAATTATTTATGTTCTTTCCGTCGATTTCTATTTGTCCGGATGTAGGCTGTTCAAGCCCGGCAATTATTCTTAAAATAGTTGATTTACCTGATCCTGATGGACCTACAAGAACCACAAATTCTCCATCATGCACATTTAGGTTAATGTTATGAAGTATTTTTGTATCGCCAAAACTTTTTGAAATGTTTTTTAGTTGTAGCTTTGTCATTGTTGGGAGAAAAGGGAAAACTTAGTATGTTATATACATTAACTTACTTTTAAAGAAAGAGGTTCGACTTTAATATCTTTAGATATAAATTCAAATGCTTTAATAACAAAATTTATATCATCTTCGCTGTGTGTAGCTATAGGTGTTAAGCGGATTCTTGCTTGTTTAACTGTAGGTGGTCGTATGGCTGGTGCCCATATGTGACATTCGTTAAAAAGTCTATTCGAGATATATATAGCTTCTTCGGTTGAATTAAAATAAACACAAATAAACGGAGTTTTAAATTCGTTTAATTTTAGTTTGTAATTCTTTTTTAAACCAGTATAAAGTAATTTAGCATTATGCCATAACTTTTCTTTTCTCCAGCTGCTGTCTTTTAAAAGTTCAAATGCTTTTATTACTGCACCAAGAATGGCCGGGCTGGGACTGGTAGAAAACATAAAGGATCTAGCTTTGTTTTGAAGCAATTCCACGACATTCTTAGGTGCAGCGCAAAATCCTCCTTCTACTCCAAGTGCTTTAGAGCAAGTACCGATTTTTATAGGAAAATATTTATCAAGATTTAGTTCTTCTACAACTCCTCTGTTTGTTTTACCAAAAATTCCTGTAGCATGTGCTTCATCTGCAATGGTTATGCAATCATATTTTTCAGCAATCCCTGCAATGTCAGTAAGATTTGCTATGTCGCCATCCATGCTAAAAACAGTATCAGTTACCATGAAACTTCTTTTAAACTTGTCTTTGTTTTCTTGTACTAAAGATTCCAGGTGCTTAATGTCTCTGTGATTGTAAATAAATTTATTTGCTCCGGATAATTTTATACCATCAATAATTGATGCATGATTTAATTCATCCGAATATACTGCATCCTCTTTATTTATAAGCGAAGAAAGTACACCGACATTTGCTGTATATCCAGAGCTGAAAAATATACTGCTTTCAGTGCCTTCAAATTCGCTGATATTTTTTTCAAGCAATGCGTGTAAATCAGTAGTACCACTCAATAA
>Ga0155197_104_pt1 | contig 26996 bp, 24 predicted proteins | sample RifCSPhighO2_02_FD_106165 | JGI IMG/M metagenome (GOLD analysis project Ga0155197, IMG submission 106165) | Candidatus Melainabacteria bacterium RIFCSPHIGHO2_02_FULL_34_12 | reverse complement strand
ATTAGAAGTGAGTTAACCAAAATATATTTATTGGAATCATATTAATGTAATAGTTGTCCTTAATTATTAAGGAAGTTTAATTCAAATGGCAAAGCACGATGACACAAGATTAAAATGTTCATTCTGTGGCAAGAGTCAGGATCAGGTAAAAAAACTTATTGCTGGGCCGGGTGTATACATATGTGACGAATGTGTTGATTTGTGCAATGAAATTCTTGATGAAGAACTGTTTGATTCATCATCTCAAAGTCAATCAAAAGACCAGTCATTACCTTTAATTGCAGAAATAGCTAAACCTTCTGAAATAAAAGCTTATTTAGACCAGCATATTATTTGTCAAGAATCCGCAAAAAAAATACTTGCAGTAGCAGTTTATAATCATTATAAAAGAATAAATCATAATCTTGAAAATAAAAATTCTGAAGCTATTGAAATTCAGAAATCTAACATTCTTCTGGTTGGTCCTACTGGTTCAGGGAAAACATACTTAGCACAAACTCTTGCAAAATTTTTAAATGTTCCTTTTGCACTCGCTGATGCTACTACTCTGACTGAAGCAGGATATGTTGGTGAAGATGTAGAAAATATATTATTAAGGCTTTATCAGGCTGCGGATTATGATGTGAAACGTGCAGAGCGAGGCATTATTTATATAGATGAAATTGATAAAATTTCAAGGAAGTCTGAAAATCCTTCAATTACCAGAGATGTCTCTGGAGAAGGAGTACAGCAGGCATTGTTAAAGATGATTGAAGGTACTACAGCAAATGTCCCCCCTCAAGGTGGCAGAAAACATCCGCATCAAGAATTTATTCAAATAGACACTTCAAATATTTTATTTATTGTAGGTGGGGCATTTGTAGGATTAGAAAAAATCATTGAATTAAGAATGAATAAAAATAGAGGCATTGGTTTTGGCTCACAGCCAATGACACAACTAGAAAAAGATATTAAAGCTTCACAGGAGTTTAAATACCTTATACCTGATGATCTCCTGAAATTTGGTTTAATACCAGAGTTTGTTGGCAGAATACCTGTGGTTGCAGCGCTTGATGCTCTTGATGTTATAGCTTTAAAGAGAATATTGATTGAGCCTAGAAATGCAATTATTAAACAATACCAACAATTGTTAAAACTCGATGCTGTAGAACTTTCGTTTGAACCAGATTCAATAACATCAATTGCTGAAGAAGCTATTAAGCGTAAGATGGGCGCTCGTGGACTAAGAAGTATTGTAGAAGAAATTATGACAGATATTATGTATGATGCACCATCAAGAACTGATATGAAAAAAGTCATTATTACAAAACAAATGGTTGAGAACCGCACAAAAGCAGAAGCAGTAATGCTTCCGTTTGAAAAACGAAAAGATGAAATTGCCTGATTTGTAATGTACTGACGATTGAATTATTAATAATTACACTATAATGATCATATTGTGAAAATAGGAATTCCAAAAGAGATATTAGACCAGGAATTTAGAGTGGCACTCACTCCAGCAGGAGTATATGCTTTAACATCACATGGACATGAGGTGTATGTTCAAAAATTTGCAGGTACTGGAAGTAGTATAAGTGATGCTGATTTTATAAAAGCTGGTGCAGTAATTTTAGAATCTACCCAAGAAATCTTTGATATATCGAATTTAATTCTAAAAGTTAAACAACCTTTAGATACAGAGTGCAAATATTTAAAACCTTCACATATACTTTTTACTTATTTGCATCTGGCTGCAGATAAAAAACTTGCGCAGGATCTGTGCAAGTCAAAAGCTACGTGTATTGCTTATGAAACAATTGAGCTTTCAAATGGTGCATTGCCTCTGCTTACACCTATGAGTGAAATTGCAGGCAGAATGTCTGTTCAGATTGGTGCACATCATTTAGAAAAATATTTTGGAGGCAGAGGTATTATGCTTGGCGGTGTTCCTGGAGTAGAACCTGCAAATGTAGTAATCATTGGTGGTGGTACCGTTGGAATTAATGCGGCTCGAATGGCAGTTGGACTTGGTGCAAATGTTGTTATACTTGATAATAATTTAAATAGATTAAGAACACTAGATGAATATTTTACGGGTAGATTGCACACGGTTTATTCCACTCAGCATAAACTTGCTGAACTTGTTTCACAAGCTGATTTGGTTATAACCGCTGTTTTGCTAACTGGTGCAAAAGCCCCAAAATTAATTAATAGTGAACTGTTAGCAAATATGAAATCAGGAGCAGTTATTGTAGATGTTGCAATTGATCAGGGTGGTTGTGTAGAAAATGTAAAACCTACCAAGCACTCTGAGCCTGTCATGAAGATAAATAATATAAATGTTTATGCTGTTCCAAATATACCAGGAGCTGTTCCTGTCACAAGTACCTATGCGCTAACAAATGCTACTTTGCCATATGTAATTAAGCTTGCCAATAATGGTTACAATGCAGTAACTCAAGATTTATCGCTCCTAAAAGGAGTAAATGTTCATAGTGGAATGATTGTACATAAAGCTGTAGCTGAAGCTTTAGAAATGCAGTTTTCCACCCTGAAGGTATAAGTACTATGTCATGTTCATATTTTTTATATGGAGATGATTATGAATCCATTAGAACACGTTTAATTCAAATCACAAACGAGTTAAGTATTCATAATGATTCAACTCAAACAATCGAACTATATAATGCCATTGATATTGAGTCCTTTTATAATCAAGGTACAAACCTGAACATGTTTTCAATTAATAGCGCCTCAGTTATCAGAATTAATATAAAAATATTTAAAATATTAGAGAAAGAATTTAATGATTTTATATCATATCTAAATTCCGTATCAAAATTAAAAAACATTTTTTTGATTTTAAAGATAGATAATTACGATAAATCTATTAAAACTTTTATTAGCAGCTCAAAATTAGTTAATGAGTTATGTAAGTCCTTTCAATGTGAAGAACATCTAAAACTTAAATATTGGCAGGTAAACGAAATTCGTGCATATGTTAATAAAATTGCTGAGGCTAACAAAATCAAATTTCAATCTGATGCTTTGGATGATTTCGTTGACTCTTTCAAGGAGCAAACAGAAAATATACCAGCAGAAATAATAAAACTTCAGACCTATAGGCTGCCTGATAATACTATTAGTCAGAATCTTGTTAATAATCTATACTCAAGTACTTCAAATATAGATATTTTATTTAACTCTTTAATTTCAAAGAAAGATGATAATCAAGTCGAGGTAATAGAGTCGATTAATAACATACAAAATCCTTTGTATGTTATTGCTGCTCTTCAAAATAAAGCCAGGTATTATTATTTGCTGGCATTATGTCAGGAAGTATCTCTCTCTGGCTTAGAAATACAAAAAATTACAGGTGTTCACCCATACAGAGCTCAAAAAGATATCTCTTTTGTAAAAAATACATCAACTGAAAGATTGTTAAATATTATAAAAATCTTAAGTGAGGTTGAGTGTAAATTAAAAACTGGTAATTGTTCGCCTGGGCTTGCTGTTCAAAATATATTTCTTAAATCTAATTGCCTAATTTAAGATTCTTGTCTTCAGTAAATAATTTTTCGAACATATCAAATGAATCCCATGTAACTTCAAGTTTTGTGTACCAGAATGTGGCTGGAGCTGCCTGGCATAATTCTTCAATCTTAACGGCGTCTTTTTCTGTAGTAATTATATTTTCTATTTTATGTTTCTGAGCCGTTTCAATTACTCTTAAAATATCATTGTATCCATAATTATAATGATCAGAAAATGATATATTGTCGACCACGTTTATTTGATGTCTTTGTAAAAGTTCAATGAAAGATTCTGGATTCCCTATTCCAGAAAAGGCAATTGTTTTTGTGCCTTTAAGTGAGTTTATATTTAGTATTTGTTTAGTGTTCAGTGAAATCAGTTCTTGTACTTGATAACCTATCTTATACACGGGTATATTTTTCTTATGTTTATTTATTGTTAATAAATCTTTTTCGTTTATTGTTTTTCTGTCTGTATTTGTTAAAATGATTCCAGTGGCACGTTTTATTGAGTTTGGAAGTTCACGAAGTTTGCCAAGTGGTAATAAATAGCCATTATCAAATGGTTTATAGCTATCTAATAACAAAATATTTTTATTTCTGTTTAATTTTAAATACTGATATCCGTCGTCCAGTAATATTATTTCTGCACCAAGCTTGATTGCAGATTTGCAACCTTCTATACGGTTTTTACTTACTAGCACTATACATTTAGGTATTTTTTTAGCTATTAAATAAGCTTCGTCACCACATATTTCATATTCAGTTAATAGCTCATTCCCGTCAGATACTAAAACCACATTATTGACATTTTTAATTTTAGCCATGTAGCCTCTTGATATTATTGCTACTTTGTAGCCAAGGCTCATATAATATTTTGCAGTTTCAATAGTAAAAGGTGTTTTGCCAGTACCACCACAGGTAATATTTCCAATGCTTATTACATAAGCAGGAATTGAGTATTTCTTTAATAGATTTAAATCGTAAAGGAGCTCGCGAAATTTATAAGCGATTAAATAAATTAATGAAAATAAATATAAAAACATTATAAAGACTTTGTTTTTTTTGTATTTGTTATAGATATTTAAGAATATGTTCAAGATATTTCTCAATGACATTTTCATTTTTTTTTATTAGAATGACTCCGTTATTTATTCTTTCTTTTACTTGTTCATTGTTATTAAGTGCATCTAGTATTTCAACTACTAATTCATCTTTGTTTTTTACTTGCACCAGTGCGTTGTTGCCTATAAAGACAGAAGTTAATTCCTTTATTTTAAAATCATAGGGACCAATTATTGTATATGATCCTGCTTTTATTGGCTCTAATATATTATGTCCACCAACCTTAGTAAAGGTTCCTCCTATGATAGTTACAGGGCAAAATTTAAATATATGTTTTAATTCACCAATTGTATCTAAGAGAAAAATGTTATGAGAAGTATTTGTTTTTTTATTTTCAGATCTTAATGTTACATCAAAACCTTCTCTTTTGATTAAATCAACTATTTGTGTAACACGCGTGATATGCCTTGGTGCAATAATCAGTCGTATATTGTTTTTTATTTTTAAGAGTTCTTTGTATGTTTCTATTGCTAGTAATTCTTCTCCCTCATGTGTACTTGCGAAAATAATATTTCCGTGTCCTCCATTTAATTCCAGATTATTGTTTTCCTTGAAATAATCATCGTCAGTATAAAACTTTAAATTTCCAATGGTTTCAACTGTAGCTGTATTTGCACCTAACTTAAGATATTTCTCTGTATCTTTTTGTGATTGTGTTAATATTTCGCTAAAATTGTTCAATACATTTTTAAAATAGAATTTAAACAAATGGTAATTTCTAAATGATTTATCAGATAATCTGCCATTAATTAAAATGACCGGTATCTCCCTGTTTTTGCATTCATTAAGGATATTTGGCCATATCTCAGTTTCAGCAATTATTAAAAGCTTAATTTTGATTTTATTAAAAAAGGATTTTAAAACTAATGGAATGTCAAAAGGAAAATAAATAACACAGATATCAGAGTTTCTGGTTAATGTTTTTGCATGTTCATAACCAGCTTTTGTTGTGCATGAGATTATGATTGGATATTTTGATTTAATATTTTTTAGTTTTTGAACCAGTGGAAAAATTGCATTTAATTCCCCTACGGAGACTGCATGAAACCAGAGCCAATCTTCATTATTTTTCCAATGATTTCTGATATCATTTGGCCAACAGCCTATTTTTTGCCAAAATCCGCTAAACATTATTATTTATTTTGTAAGCTTGCAATGTATTTGACATTAACATTGCAACGGTTACTGGACCAACTCCTCCAGGCACAGGTGTTATTGCTTTACAATTACTTTTTACATCTTCGAAATCAACATCTCCAACCAATAGTGATTTATTATTTTCAAGCGTTTTATTTATTCCAACATCAATTACAATAGCATTAGGTTTTACCCAGTTTTTCTTAACTAGTTTTGCTTTACCTACAGCAGATATTAATATATCTGCTGTTCTTGAAATTCCATCGATATTATCTGTTTTACTATGTGCTACCGTTACTGTTGCATTTTCATTTAGCATTAATAGTGACAAGGGTTTTCCCACCAGTGTTGACCTTCCTATAATAACGGCATTCATACCACGTATATTAATGGAATAATATTTTAGTATTTCTATTACACCTAAAGGAGTGCAAGGTACCAAGCATTTTTGACCAGATAGTAGTTTCCCAAGGTTATATGGGTGTAATCCATCAATGTCCTTTGCGGGATCAATAATTTCAATTATTTTCTCAGCTTTTATGTGTATTGGGAGTGGTAATTGAACCAATATCCCATCAATGGCATTGTTTTTATTAATTGATTTAATTATGTCTATTAACTCTTCTTCTGAAGTATTAGCTGGAAGTCTGTGAACTTCTGAATGTAAGCCTATCTTTATACAAGCCTTTTCTTTATTATTTACATAAACATGGCTTGCAGGATTATCTCCTACTAATATTACAGACAGTCCAGGAGGTCTTTTATTCTTACTATGAATATTACTCACTTCCGCTTTTATTTTGGTTATTATTTGTTCAGATACTTCTTTACCGTTTAAAATAAGAGGTGTTGTATTTGGTTTAGTCATATGCTTAATGGTTATTTTAGGTGATTAAATATGAGTGTTGTTTTGCCAAAAGCTTTAAAGAAAAATGCAAAAATTGGTTTAATTTGTCCTGCTGGTGGCTTTGATGATTATAAACCAATTCAATTAATTGTTAAATATTTAAATAATAAGGGATATAAAGTAAAGCTTGGAAAAGCTGTTTTAAAATCAAATAAATACTTTGATTATCTAGCAGGAGCTGATGCACAAAGGCTAAATGATTTACATACTTTTTTTACAGATAAGAGTATTGATGCAATATTTTGTCTAAGAGGCGGATATGGCTCTTTAAGATTTCTTAGAGATATTGACTATAAATTAATCTTAAGAAATAAAAAAATATTTCTTGGATACAGCGATATTTCGATATTGCTCTTGTCAATATTTTCAAAATGTAATTTTGTTACATTTCATGGACCATTGTTAGGAGTTGATTTTTTAAATAAGAATTTAAAACCAAATGATATAGAGTCAGAGAAAAACCTTTGGAAATTATTATCTGACGAACGCTATTCTTTTTCTTATAAATTAAAAGCTGATTCAGTAGTAATTAATCCTGGTAAAGTAACAGGTACTTTACTGGGAGGTAATTTAACTGATTTATGTTCAATGATAGGCAGTGGCTTCTTGCCGAATTTTAAAAATTCGATTTTATTTTTAGAAGATATAAATGAAGAGCCATATAAAATTGACCGTCTTGTTACACAATTAATAAATTCAAATACATTTAACTGTGTGTCAGCAGTTATATTTGCAGGCTTTAAAAAATCAAAATTTAAAAATCATAAAGAAGTCATATCTTTAATTAAAGATCGTATGAAGAAAAATCACATACCCGTTATATACAATTTCCCTATTGGTCATGGAAAGAAAAACTTTGTTGTGCCAGTAGGTAATAGAGTAACTCTCGATACTTATAGAAAAGTTCTATATTCTACTTAGACCTGCTGGATATTGTAAAATTACAGTATGACTATGACAATATATGTTTTACCATTTGAAAAAATGCATGGGCTTGGAAACGATTTCATTTTATTAGAACGAAGGCACTTGCCTAATAATGTAAATGATTTTAAGTTAGCGAAATTATTGTGTGATCGAAACTTTGCTATAGGAGCAGATGGAATCATAATCGTTGATTTCTCGCCCACAAAAGAAGCAGATTTTAAATGGGATTACTACAACTCTGATGGATCTATTGCAGAGATGTGTGGCAATGGAATGAGATGTTTTGCAAAATATGTATTTGAAAGAGGACTAACTGATAACACATCTTTTTCAGTTCTTACCAAAGCTGGGATAATATTTCCTACTATTGAAACTGATGGAACTGTGACAGTAAATATTGGAAGTCCTACATTACTGTCTGACAATGTAAATGTAAAAACCTTATCTTTCAATAATCAAAAATCTTTTAATTATACATATCTTGAAGTTGGCAATCCTCACTGTGTAATTATTTTAGATTCTGAAATATCAGACAATGACTTTAAGCAATATGGACCAATTATAGAAAAACATCCTAATTTTCCGAAAGGAGTTAATGTAGAATTTGTAGTAGTAAAGAATAAAAATCGCATTATTTCAAGAGTTTGGGAAAGAGGAGCTGGACCTACATTAGCCTGTGGTACTGGAGCATGTGCTTCACTTGTAGCAACAAATATAAGAGGCTTAACAGAAGATAGTGTTACAGTCCAATTGCCTGGAGGAGACTTAAAAACATTTTGGGATAAAGATAAAAATACTGTTTACTTAAACGGTCCTGTCAGCTTTGTTTTTACTGGTCAATTTAACTTAAATCCAAAAGATGTTTTAAGTTAGTTCCTGGTTGATGTATAATCAGATTTCTGTTTTTTATTGTAATTATGATAAATGAGCAAAACATTATTCAGAATAGAATAAATATTCTTCGCAAAAGAAGAAACTCTATACGCAAAACTTTTCAAATATTTATATTACTTATGTTCATTGTCTCACTAATAACTTTGTATATGAAACTTGCATTGCCAGCAGTCAAAGTCAATGTAAATGTCCAGGTATCAAATAATAAACTGTTAACGACAGAGGTTATTAATCAGTATGTTCTAAAATATATTAATAATCATAATATTCTTTTCCTTTCCCCCAGGGTTCTTTCACGGCAAATAATTAATGATTTTCCGCTGGTAGAAAATGTTATTATACGAAAATATTTTTTTCCTTCTCCCCGCATATATGTTTCATTAATTGAAAAGCAAATATGGGCAATCGTTTATTCCACAAACAATGTTCAAATGGATAAAAATCCTAAGTATGTAACTTTAGACGGAGAATTAATAAATAATATTAATATGGAAGAACATTTAATCACAGTATTTAGAATTCATGCAGACGATATAAATGCTTTAACTACAGAGCAAGTAAATAAAATAAAAGAATTCCTGGATATCCTAGATCGTAAAATGAAAAAAGTAATAAATTATATTCATATAAATGTAGATTCTGAAATCACATTTGTTCTAAACAATGAATCCAAAGTCTATTTAGGATATATTGATAATGATTTAAAAAGTCAGAAAGCTAAATTAGACTCGGCTATTAAACTGTTGTTGGAAAGAGAGATAAACCCCAAATATGTAGATTTAAGTCCCGAGAGCCATGTGGTTATTAAACCAGACCCTGATAATACTAATGGAAAATCAAACTTGTTTAAAAAGATATTTAAAAAATCAAAATCATCTGAATGATATTGTTCTTACAATATTTACTCATGGAAATTATAGTATCTACTAGTTGATTATTCATCCAATTATTCATTTATGGTAATATATATAATCTTGTAAATAATCTAAACGACATGAGACATACAAAAGCAAAAGACAAACTATCTAGAAAGTACGGAGAACTACTCTCCGGAATGCCAATGTTCGAAATAAACAAACGACCATATCCACCAGGTCAGCATGGATTAAAAAGAACCAAAAATTCAGAGTACGGGAGTTTATTGCAGGAAAAACAAAAGCTTAAATATAGTTATGGAGTTCAGGAAAATCAATTTAGAAGATATTTCCAAAAAGCAACAAAAATTAAAGGACCTACGGGGGAAATATTAATTCAGTTATTAGAAACACGTCTGGATAATCTTGTGTACAGGTTCGGTTTTGCACCGACATTAGCTGCTGCCAGACAACTAGTTACTCATGGACATGTATTAGTTAATAATAAAAAAGTTGATATTCCTTCTTATGCCATTAAGCCTGGTACAGAAATCATATTGAAAGAATCTGCCAGAAAATTAGAACCAGTAAAAAATGCTATCAAAAATACTCCTCAGGTTTTAGATTATTTATCTGTTCAAAAAGAGCTCTTTGTAGGAAAACTAGTTGAAATGCCTCAACGCTCTCAAATCCCTATAAACATTAATGAACGGTTAATTGTAGAGTTTTATTCCAGATAAAAGTTATCAATTTTAAATAAAATAGAAATAGCCCTTAAAAAGAGAGGGTTTTCTTAGGAAATTCTTTAACATTTTTTGCAATTATTCCTTATATCTTAACCCGCTTCTCAAACTCTATAAAGTAAGCTAATAAGACAGGTGCAGCATGACAAGCCAATTTGAACAAAACAATACATTACTTGATTCAACCAATTATTTAGATGATCAAATAGCTTCTATAAAATCAAGGCTGTCATATGCTTTAAACATTTCATATGATGAGATTCATGTAAGTTTTCCTACATTAAAGAATTTTTATTATATAAACAATGTTTATAAATCATCATGGGCAATATATATACACAATGAAAAATTACCCAAATTGCTTTTTACCGGTAATTTTTTAATTCAAGGCTCTCAATATGGACCACGCTCAACAAAATCACCTTTTGGTTCTAAAGATTTAGCAGTACTTACTTCAGTTGCAAATACTTTCTCAACACAAGCATCAGTATTTAAACAAAATTGGACAATGGATTTAAATCTCTTTGATGATGAAAATGAACAAAATAAACTTAATTTTACAGTTAAAGAATACCAGGAATTCCTAACACTATTAAATAATTTAAGGGCTCAATGGTCATTGCATCTTAGTGAAGAAGGTGCTTTTGATTTTGTAATAGTTGAGTTCTCCGAACCTTCAGATTCTGTATTGTTTATAGATACAGAAAAAATGGACAGTATAGGTACAAAAATAAAAACATACTTTAAGCCAGTTACGCCGATTGCAGTAAGTATGTTTCAGACACTTTCGCGTAAAACCGAATTTGAAGGAAAGTTTTTCAATATTCAGCCTGGCAACTGGATTAAAGATGATGTTTTAATTGAGATTGAAAACACTTTACTGAATAAAAGTGATACTAACATACTCGCTACAAATAAAGAACAAATTGATTCTAGTTATGCTAATCCATTTAAAGTACAGGCTTTAAGACCAACGTATTAAAATATTAAAAATAAATAATAGCTAAGATATGAATTAGTTAGACCCAGAGATTATAAAATTAATTTGTTCTACAATACTTTGAATTAAATCAGATATTTTTTCCTGTGATCTGACAGCTGCTAATAGTTGTGCTTCAATTTGAGCTTTCTGTCCGCCTTCAGTTGCTACTTCACTTAAGATCTGTTTATATAAAATGTCATGAATATAATTTATTTCTGAAAACTTTTTTGTAATTTCTTTACTCTGTGCGTTATTAGATGATAAGTACAGAGTAAGTGAAATCGTCAATAATTCCTGTACAATGCTTGCCATTTTGATTAGTTGGTCTTTAACTGAAGAACTAAGCAAGTTAACATCTGGAAGTGCTGATAAAGTTGATTTGTACTGATCGGTTAGTTTTTCTAGGTTTAGTACTATTTGCAATGATCCTATTACTAATCTTAAGTCTTTAATCAAAGGTTGTTGAAGCGTTAGCACAAGAAAACATTGATCATTTAATTCCTTGCAGTCTTTTTTTATTTCTTCTGTAATATCAGTTAGTCTTTTCTCAAGATTTGTTGAATAGTTGCCTATAAGAGTGTTATAAAGACTAGATATTTCTATGCACTTTTCACCCATCAAATATACTTTTTGCTTTAGATCTGCTAAATCTCTTCTTAATGGTGTACGTGTTGTCATATTTGTATTTCCAGCTATTGTACTATGTTACATTCTAAATCATTTACTTGTTAGATATCTTTCAAATAGTTATCATATCTCAGGCAAACATAGTTTACTAGATATTGTATTATTTAAAACCATCATAGGAGAAAAAAATGGATAAATATCTTTCTTATTTAATTATCGGCAGCTCAATTTTGGCAATTATTTTTGGGCTTTTATTAATTAAATTACTTACGAATCTTAATTCAGGTAATTCACGCATGCAAGAAATTGCAAAAGCAATTCAGGATGGAGCTGCTGCTTACTTGAACAGGCAATACAGAACTATTGCAATTGTTGGAATAGTTCTGTTTTTTATTATATTTTTTAATCTAGGATGGCAAACTGCAGTTGCTTTTTTAATTGGTGCAGTTTTTAGTGGATTAACTGGTTATATAGGAATGAATGTATCAGTAAGAGCAAATGTAAGATGTGCTCAGGCTGCTCATAATGGCTTAGCCAGTGCGCTGGATGTGGCTTTTAAAGGTGGACTGGTAAATGGATTGCTTGTCGTTGGATTAGGTTTATTAGGAGTTGCAGGCTATTTTTATTTATTACAATATTTGTATCCAAATAATGTAAATGAAAATGTTAGAGCTTTAATAGGCTTAGGTTTTGGAGGAAGTTTAATTTCAGTTTTTGCTCGTTTAGGAGGAGGAATTTATACTAAAGCTGCTGATGTAGGTGCTGATCTAGTAGGTAAAGTTGAAGCAGGGATTCCAGAAGATGATCCTAGAAATCCAGCAGTTATTGCCGATAATGTAGGTGATAATGTTGGTGATTGTGCAGGTATGGCTGCTGATTTATTTGAGACTTATGCTGTTACAGCAATTGCTGCAATGTTATTAGGCGTAATTGAGTTTCATGAATATATAAGCAAAGGAAATCTTTATCCTGTTATTTACCCATTAATTCTTGGAGCAATATCAATCATTGCAACAATTATTGGTTCTTTTTTTGTTAGGCTTGGTAAATCTCAAAATATTATGAATGCCTTATATAAAGGTGTTATTGTAAGTGGCTTAATTTCTGCAATTGCATTTTATCCAGTAACAAAATATTTCATGGCTGGTCTTGGATTAAATACGTGTAAGTTATATGTAACATCTTTAATAGGTTTAGTTATAACTGCACTCATAGTAATTATTACTGAGTATTATACTTCGGGAAAATTTGGACCAGTTCGATACATTGCAAATGCATCTGTATCAGGACATGCCACAAATATAATTGCAGGGTTAGCAGTGTCCATGAGATCAACTGCATTGCCTGTTATTACCATTGTTATTGGAATACTTAGTTCATATTTCCTTAGTGGAATTTATGGAATTGCATTAGCAGTCATGTCTATGCTTTCAATGGCAGGAATTATTGTTGCCATTGATTCTTATGGTCCGATTACGGATAATGCAGGTGGAATTGCTGAAATGTCTGGTTTACCAAAAGAAATTAGAAATATTACTGATCCTCTTGATGCTGTTGGAAATACTACAAAAGCGGTTACCAAAGGTTATGCAATTAGTTCGGCTGCTTTAGCTGCTATTGTCCTTTTTTCCTCATACACACAGGATCTGAAAGCTCATTGGCTGCAGCAAGGCAAGCAATTTACTAATTTTGATTTAGGTGATCCTTATGTACTTGCTGGATTATTTCTTGGTGGTTTAATACCATTTATATTTGCTTCACTTGCAATGGAAGCAGTTGGTAAGGCTGCTCAACAGGTAGTCGAAGAAGTCAGGCGACAATTTCATGAGATAAAAGGAATTATGGATAATAAGGCAAAACCTGACTATGCTTCATGCGTAGATATTGTTACAAAAAGTGCACTTAAAGAAATGATTGTACCTGCATTAATACCTGTACTTGCGCCTATAGTAATAATGTTTTTGGGTAAAATATTTTTGAACAATATTGATCCTTATGCGTCTGCTAAATTAATTGGAGGAATATTAGTAGGGAGCATAGTAACTGGAATATTCTTAGGCATTTCAATGACCAGCGGTGGTGGTGCATGGGACAATGCAAAAAAATATATTGAAGAAGGTAACTATGGTGGTAAAGGTTCAGATGCACATAAGGCTGCAGTGACAGGAGATACAGTAGGAGATCCATATAAAGATACAGCAGGACCTGCTATAAATCCAATGATAAAAGTTTTAAATATTGTTGCTATACTAATAATTAGATATCTGTAGAATTAACGTAATATATCAGTATTGATTTGATTGTAATGATGCATTGTCTTAATTGTGTCTGTAAGCTAATTTATCAGCAGAAGGATGTAGGAAACGCATAAGTAAATAATTTCATTTATCAGTAATCAGTAGTAACCAACAATCAGGCAACTAATGAGGATAGAAATTTATAAATAATACTATTTATCAGCAATGAATATCTTAATAAGAAAAATGAAACTAGAAGACATAGATTCAATAATCAATATTGAAAGATCAATATCAAGCATTAATCATTGGAGTAAAGAAACCTATATTAATGAAATTGAAAATAAATACTCAAGATATTTTATATATGAATTAGACATATCGCATGAAATTATTGGCTATATAGGATATTGGATCATTAATGATGAAGGACATATAATTACACTTGCTGTATCCCCATTTTATAGAAATAAAGGTGTTGCTGATAAATTACTTTACACACTAATTAAAGATGCAATTAGTAAATCAGTTAAGTGGCTAACACTAGAAGTAAGAATCTCTAATGCTCCTGCAATAAACCTATATAATAAATACAAGTTCAAACAATTAGGCATTAGAAAAAAATACTACCAGGACAATGGAGAAGATGCACTAATACTTTGGAGTGAAAATTTACAAGATGACTTTTATATGAATATGAAGAACCCTTTTCTATCAATAATTATAGAAAACACTACTGCTGATAAATTATAGTACATATTATACAAAATCTATTTAAAATTATTATCTAAATTTAAATAACTAACTTTAATAACTACAAAATTTTTAAAACAATAGAATTCCTTATATTAAAGCCTAAATTCAACCATTCCCACTTCAGATAATTCTATATTATTTATAGAACTACATTTCTATATATATTGAATATTTGGGAATGATATATTTCTATTTGTCACAATTTATTGTTTTTATTTGTTATAAATGTGGGTATTACATAGAATATAAAATGTTTTATATTCATAATTAAAGAACAGGGGCACCTTGAGTAAAATATTAGTAATTGATGATGATAAAGCTATTGTAGAACTTGTAAAGGTTAATTTAGAAATACAAGGTCACCATATTCATACTGCTAATGATGCCTTAACAGGAATTGCTATTGCCCAGCAAGAAGCTCCAGATTTAATTATTTTAGACCTTATGATGCCAGGTGTAGACGGCTTTACTGCCTGTCAAAGAATTAGAGCCAATGAAAATACAAAAAATATACCCGTTTTAATGCTTACAGCATTATCTAGAACAGATGATAAGGTTTCTGGGTTTAATTCCGGTGCTGATGATTATCTTACAAAACCTTTTGAATTACCTGAACTCTATGTAAGGGTAAAAGCACTTCTTCGTAGATCAGGCAAAGCTACAACAACAGTAACTCTACCTGAAATACTTCATGCAGGAGATCTTACATTAATACCTGAAAGTCGTGAAGTAAAAATAGTAGACAAACTGGTCCGATTAACACCTATAGAGTTTGAGGTACTACATTGTTTACTTCAACACCACGGTCAAACGGTAACCACCAGTAAACTTTTAGAAGAAGTTTGGGGTTATTCTCCAGATGACGATGTTGATACCATCAGAGTTCACATTAGACACTTAAGGACACGAATTGAAATAGGCGGAAAGAAATATATTAAAACAGTTTATGGTGGAGGCTATCAGTTAATACCACAAGGCTTTGTAGGTAAAGCTGAACAAGTCTCAGAACAACCTTCTTAAAAATTGCAATTTGCTATATTATTTTAATCCGGTGGCTCTTGCGGTGACATTGCTCCTCAGAGCCACCTTTGCATAGACCGCTCAGCTTGCTGAGTAAATCAGTCAAGCCTCGCTTTATTAATTTGCTATATTTATATTGTCTATTAAAAAAACACAAAAGGGCGCTTAGCTCAGTTGGTAGAGCACTTGTTTGACGTACAAGTGGTCAGAGGTTCGAATCCTCTAGCGCCCAGTTTAGAGAATTGGTGGTCAGAAGGAAGAATTAAATTTTCCTCTTTAAAATCACTTTAAACAATCCCCATACAGCAATTATAAGAATTACTAACATAACCCAGGGGAAAAATTTACCGTTGCCATTTATAGCCAATGCTTTATATTTTTCTATATTTTTATCTATAATCTTACTCTTTAGATTTTTTTTGTTTCTTCTCAACAATTCATCTTTAGTTAAAACATCATTTTCTAATGATGGATCCAAATTTGTATCTAGTTCCAGCAAATCAAGAGACGGATCAGTACTTTTATATATTTTTGTAGTTATATTTTCATCACTTAATTCATCATCACTTAAAAATGACTCATCTACTTCATTACTTCTATTATCAGGACTTGAAACTTCCTGAGGTGATTTTTGAGCCTGTGTACTCATAACAGGCTGAACAGAATCTTTTGCTAATGTTTTATTTGAAGAGACAAACAATGCAAAGCTTATAATCAGTAAAATTGCTAATTGCAACATTATGTACTTATTAAATTTTTTATGGTTATTAAATTGCATTAATTAGTTCAAAACATAGAGAGCCTTTTATAATTTTACATAATAAAGCGCCTTCCCTACAAATCGGTCATCACAACAGCAAGCTGCCATGTGTTTCGCTAATTTGTTGCCTTCGGCACCGGTCAGCGCTGCTGAGGATAATTTATATCTTTAGTTTCACATCATTTAAGCCTGTTAGTATAAAATATCTAGTGATAAACAAATAATGAATAAACATAATAAAAATATTTCCGCTTTAATTATTGTAATTTGTATTATATCAATTGTTATTAGCATATTCTTGCCTAAATCAAGTGAAAATATTTCCATATCTAAAACTAAATTTGACAGAGATTCACAGTTTAGCTTTAAGCCATTGTCGGTTCATAGTCCATTTAAAGGTGAAAGAATCACAGTAATTAAATTAGATGGCATCATAAGTGACTCTGGTAGTAATTCGTTTTTTAAAGATCTTACTTCAAGTAACGCAGTATTAGAGCTCGTAAATAAAGCAACTAAAGACCCCAGTATCAAAGCAATAGTACTTAGAATAAACAGCCCTGGTGGAACTGTAGCTGCCAGCCAGGAAATTTATCGTGCTTTAATAAAGGCCAGAAAGAAAAAACCTATTGTAGTAACAATGGGAGATGTTGCAGCTTCTGGCGGATACTATATAGCATCTGCTTCAGACGCTATATTTGCAAATCCCGGCACACTAACTGGAAGCATAGGAGTAATTACATCCTATTTAAATTTTCATGAATTACTTACCATGATTGGCGTTAAAGGCATTGTATTTAAAGCCGGTGAATTTAAAGATATTGGTAATCCTACAAGACCCTTAACTGAACAAGAAAAGAAAATATTACAGGCATTATTAGATGACACTTATGATCAATTTTTAAATGATGTCACAAAAGGAAGAAATATTCCAAGAGAAAAAGTAGAAAAGATAGCACAAGGATTAATATATACCGGAAAACAAGCTAAAAAAGTAGGACTAGTTGATCACTTAGGTGATTACTCAAAAGCTGTTAAGTTTGCTCAAAAACTTGCAAAAGAACGCTTTCCTGAACTAAGAAGAAGATATGGAAAAAAGGATTTACCGATAGAAGAATCTTGGAAATCAACTTCCTTCTTTGATGTTTTAATAGGTTCTTTTAGCCCAATCAATAAAATAAACAATCCTATAGAAAATAAAATATTGAAGACTTATTCTTATTCTAAATTTCAACCTCTCTGGCTTCTTGAATAGAATTTTTACTTTTTTACTTTTTTACTTTTTTATCGCCAAATGCGATAAATGATGACTAAATGGTTTAGGAAATTTCTTAAGTTCCTTGATTTTTTTAATTACAATATCTCGTACTTTTTTTTGTTGGTCATTAATAGATAAGGTAGCATCTATAACTGTCAATCCAAATTCTTGTATCATCTTTTCATATTCAATTAATATTTTCTCCTGAAACGATATAAAACTTTCTTTAATATCTTTAGATAATCCTAAATCCATACCAGCTTCATAATATTTTATTTGTGCCCTGCTGCTTAATATTCGTTCCATAGCAACATTTAAAGGCACCTTAAAATAAAATGCTATGGTGGGCTCTACTGCAAATTCATATAACTTTCTTACCCATTTTGGATCAACACCACGAGCAACATCTCTTGCAAAAGCCGTATAAATATATCTGTCTGCAAGAACTATTGCACCAGCTTTTAATGGTGGAATAATTTCTCTCTCTATCCTGTCTGCAAAATCTGTAGCATGAATCAGACTAAATGTCGTAGGTGTTAGTATTTGCCTGGTTTTTCCACGCCTTGTAGTAGTTTTTACAAGTGGGGATGAGTTCCATTCACTAAAAAACACTCCATATCCTTCATTTTGAAGCCACTGATGTAAGAGTTTTAACTGTGTGCTTTTGCCTGACCCATCTATTCCTTCAACTGTAAAAAGCTTTCCAGGAAAATCTATATTAAAATACTTATTCATGTTCTATCGTAAGAATAATAACACAGCAAAGTTAATATCATTATTATTAATTAGTAACAATGTTTTTATTATCAAATAATAGCTATATTTTTTATTAAATACGCATACATTATTTATTTATAGTTCACATCAAATGAAAACTCAGCATTTTTCGTTTAGTATTATTTAACGTGCATAAGAAATCATCAGGATTAAATATATCTGTATTAGGTTCAGGCAGCTGGGGCGGAACAATAGCTTGGCTCTTAAGCAAAAAGAAAATAAATGTAACTTTATGGGTGTATAGCAAAGAAGAATATGAGTTTATAAAAAAAACGAATTCTTTGCCTCGTCCTAAAAAACTAAAATTAAATAATTATATTTCTGTGACCACAAACCTAGAATCTGTTGTCAAAAACTCAAACGTAATAATAATTGCAGTTCCAACCAATGCATTTAAGTCTATTATCCTGAAATTAAAAAAGCTAGGATTAAACCGCAATGTAATTCTTTTAAGCGCTACAAAAGGAATCAACACCAAGGATAATTTAAGACCATCAAGAATTATTAGAAAATATTTGCCTAAAAATAAACTTGCTGTTCTTTCAGGACCAAATATCGCAATGGATGTAGTATCAAAAGCACCTATTATTTCTATAATAGCATCCAAGGATTTTAAGATCGCCAATAAACTACAGGAAATAATTTCTTCCAGTAATTTCAGGATTTATTTAAATAAAGATGTTGACGGAGTGGAAGTAGCTGGTGCATTAAAAAATGTAATTGCAATTGCATCAGGCATGTCAGATGGTTTTGGTTTTAATATAAGTACCAAAGCAGCATTAATAAGCAGAGGACTTATTGAAATAGCAAAGATTGCAATAAAAGAAGGCGCTGAAGCCAAAACCCTTCTTGGTGCTGCTGGCATCGGAGATTTAATTGCAACTTGCTGCAGCACAAACAGCAGAAATTATAAAGTAGGCTATCAGCTTGCAAAAGGAAAACCAATTAATAAAATATTAAAAGAACTTGGACAGGTTGCTGAGGGAGTAGAAACTGTAAAATCAATGGTTCAACTGGCAAATAAATACAGAATTAATGTACCAATAGCAAGTTCAGTATATGACGTTATTTATAAAAACAAGAATCCTAAGATTCTACTAAAAAAATTACTTAGCAGGCCATTGGCAAAATATGAAATTGAATTCTAATTTTTATTTAAGACTTTGCTAGTTTTTCTGCTTTTTCTTTTGCTTCATCAATATCACCCACCATATAAAATGCTTGCTCTGGAAGGTGATCATGTTTACCGTCAAGAATTTCTTTAAATCCTTGAACAGTTTTTTCTAATTTTACATATTTCCCTTTAGTACCGGTAAATACCTCAGCAACAGAAAATGGCTGGCTGAGAAATCTTTGGATTCTTCTTGCTCGGTTAACAGTTGATTTATCAGTCTCAGAAAGCTCATCCATTCCAAGAATTGCAATTATATCCTGCAGTTCTTTATACCTTTGCAATGTTTGCTGAACTCCACGAGCCACATTATAGTGTACTTCTCCAACTACTGAGGCTTTAAGTGCTGTACTTGTAGATGCAAGAGGATCTACTGCAGGGTAAATACCAAGCTCTGCAATTTGTCTGCTTAAAACAGTAATAGCATCTAAATGTCCAAATGTTGTAGCTGGTGCAGGATCGGTCAGGTCATCTGCAGGTACATAGATAGCCTGGACAGAAGTAATTGAGCCATCTTTTGTACTGGTAATTCTTTCTTGTAATTCTCCCATTTCAATTGCAAGTGTTGGCTGATAACCTACTGCACTTGGCATTCTTCCCAGAAGGGCAGAAACTTCAGAACCTGCCTGGGTAAATCTAAAAATATTATCCACAAAGAATAAAACATCTTTTTTCTCTACATCACGAAAATATTCAGCCATTGTAAGAGCTGAAAGACCTACTCTCATACGTGCACCTGGAGGCTCATTCATTTGTCCATAGACAAGCGCAACGTTTTCAATAACTCCAGATTCTTTCATTTCGTTCCAGAGATCGTTACCTTCTCTAGTTCTTTCTCCAACACCTCCAAAGACAGAAATACCTTTGTGTGCTTTGGCAACATTATTAATTAATTCCATAATAATAACGGTCTTACCTACACCAGCTCCACCAAACAATCCAATCTTTCCACCTTTTACATACGGCTCCAACAAATCAATAACCTTTATTCCTGTTTCAAATATTTTTACATCAGTACTTTGTTCTGTAAGCTTTGGAGCATGCCTGTGTATTGACCACATGTCAGTAGGTTTTATCGGAGAAAGCTCATCAACTAATTCACCCAAAACATTAAAAATTCGTCCCAGTGTTTCTTTGCCAACAGGAACTTTAATCGGGTTTTTTGTATTAATTACTTTTAATCCACGGGAGAGTCCATCAGTAGAACTCATAGCTACAGCTCTTACTTTATTATCACCTAAAATTTGCTGTACTTCAGCAACAATATTCACCTCTTCATTTACGGCATTTTTACCTTTAATCTGGAGTGCTGTATAAATATCAGGTAAAAATCCTGGTTGAAATTCAACATCTATAACCGGACCAATAACTTGTGAAATAATTCCTTCTTCTTTTTGTAATGCAATTGTCATAAGCCTCATTCCTATGTTAATAACCTTTAAATACTAACATTACAGAAAAAATTAGTAAATAAGTTACAGGTATAGAATTGGTTAATTATTTATACACATCAGAGGATGGTGCTGCTATAACATTTTCTTCATTTTTTTCTTTCTCATCAGGTTTACTTTCAGCATTAATTTCCCTTAAATCAACTTTATTATTAATCAGTACATAATTACTGTTTAAGTCTTCATCATGGCAAACGAATCTGACAGTAACAGGGGTTTGCTCCAGGTATTTATCCACAAATAAAAACAATGACAATCCTTCACCTGGATATAAAATATATATTTTATTTGGTGACAAAATATTTGCATCATCATCTGCAGTATTAGAAGACTTACGCATGGATCCCACCGTACGTATTGTACTTGCAGCGGTTTTAGCAATACCACCTAATGCAATTGATGCAGCACCAGCAGCAATATTAAATATTGCAAGCTTATTTGAGGATTTATTTTTATATAATGATTTTATTTCACTTGCAGAAGAATAATCCAGCCCAAGATCAATACTATAACCAGGTATTGAAAATGTCATATTTGATCTGTTCTCAAGGTAAAATTCATAAAGTTCAAATTTTCTTGCAATATCTTTATCTATAGGAGGGTTTTCGATTTTTCTAAGCACATACTCAAGTCCTTCAATCTTTTCATATGCAGCCAATGAATTGTACGTAAAAATATTTGTGACTAAAAAAATAATAATAAATATAATTTTAATTTTTAATAACAATTGTTTCATTAAATATCAATTTACCTTCATGTAAGGAATCCCTGTCTTAAATAAAAATATACCCGCTAATTTTTAACGATTTCTTAAATCACTTATTGGGAGATCAATACTTAAGTCACTATTCATGCCTTTTACATAGTTTTTAATCAGCTTTGGCGAAGACGGAAAAAGCATTATTGCATAATCAGAGGCTATTAAATATTGTTCAGATTTTTTCACTATTCCCTTAAAAGGAATAGTAAGTGTTTTTACTTTAATTTTATTATAATCAATTTCTATAAGTTTATAAGAACAAGGATAAGCTATAGGGCTTGAAGTGCTTATAAAGAGAGTATTCTGGCGGTTATAAATCCTGTTTAAATAATCTCCGCCTGAAGCTACAAGTACAATTTGACTATGCTCTTCTATGGTTTTTAACAATTCCCTAACATTCTTATTTTTTACAGGTATGCCATCTGGGGTTAAAACTGAATCATGTAAGAATAAAACAGTATATTTAGTTTTATTTTCAACAAGTGTCTTTTTTAACCATATAAGTTGTTTTTCACAAAGCCTTGAATCATTTAAAATAAAACTACTGTTAAGTCCTATGAATAAAAAATCTTTAATTTTATGAGACCACCACAAATTATCAGAGTCAATACCAGACGATTTTAATGAATTAATAATTTCATCTGTGTTTAATAATTTCATTTCATTTAGTCCAGGTACAAAAATAGCCCTAGGCTTTAGCTCGCTTGTCATTTCTAGAAATAATTGCCAGATACTTTCTCTTTGATTTTCTTTAGTTTTAGATTCAGGAAGATATGCAATATTATTTCCTCCAAAGACAACTGCATCTAAATTTAATTTTTGATTTATATATCTAATAACATCTTGAAGAATTACCTGGCTTTCATAAATAAGCAATCCATTATTTTTTTCTAAGATATTTTTTTCTCTCCGAGAGACTAAAGGAGTAGGATATAAATTTAAATCTGTTATATATGCAAAGCTAATGTGTTTATGATTATCAGGCAATGCAAATGCCTTGGAAACCAGTGAAAGACAGAAAGTTGTAACTATGATTAGTGAAAGATATATTATACTTCTTGACATATTTGTAATAATTATCAAAAAAGAGAAAAGCAATACAATGGTTAGATAGTATTATAAATGAGAATGAAACTTATTAATATTTCATTAATAGCATTTTCATTAATAGCAATAACCATGCTTTCACCATTTACTGCTCAAGCAGAAATACCCATGCAAAATTCACCATATAAATTTATCACCAAATTAAACGGTATCAAGGAATATAGACTAAAAAACGGATTGAAAGTACTGCTAAAAGAAAATCACTCAATTCCACTCATTACATTTTCAGTATGGTATAAGGTCGGTTCCAGAAACGAGCATAAAGGTATCTATGGAATCGCACATTTCCTTGAACATATGATGTTTAAAGGAACAAAAAAATATAAAAAAGGTGAAATATCTTCCATTATTCAAAGTCATGGAGGTATATTTAATGCTTTTACATCAACTGACTGCACAACATACTATGAAACGATTTCGCCAAAATATCTCCACACCGTAATAGAAATTGAAGCAGATCGTATGAAAAGTTCAGCAATTGCTGAAAGCGAACTAAATTTAGAAAGATCAGTGGTTTTATCAGAACTTGAGGGTGGTTTAAACAATCCAATTACAGTACTTGATCAAAAATTACGTTTTCATGCATATGATCAAAGTCCTTACAAACATCCAACTATCGGATATGAAGAAGATATAAAAAATACAAATTCAGAAATCATGAAAGGATTTTATAGAAAATATTATAATCCTCAGAATTCGGTTGTTTTGTTGGTCGGAGATTTTAATGAAAACAATGCATTAACCTTGATAAATAAATTTTTTGGATCAATTAAAAACGAAAAAGATGCGTTTCCTACTACCCTCAGTGAAGTAAATATTCCAAGAGATAAACCCCAATTAAAAGAAAAAAGATTTACTTTGAATAAAGCAGGAACTTTTAAAGTTATTGAAATTGGATATCATATACCTGATATAAAAGATAAAGACATTTATCCATTAAACATTATTGAAGAATATTTAATTAAAGGAAAGAACAGTCCATTAAATAAAAAACTTATTGAGACTGGATTAGCAACTGAAGTTATAGGAGGTGCTGAAGCAAACACTGATCCAGGATTATTTTATATCCTAGCGTCTCTTACGCCAAAAACTACTCATAAAAAAGTCGAAAGCATTATTAATGAAATAATAAATGCTCTGATTAAAGACCCTCCTTCTGAAGAAGAAATAACTGCTGCTACAAATCGCATAAAAGCTGATTATTTATTTAATCTAGATGGCACATATGCTCAGGTCTTAAACATAGGATATTTTGAAGCTATAAATGACTGGAAACAGTCAATAACTTGGCTAGATGAAATATCTAAAGTTTCAAGAGATGATGTATCAAATGCACTAAAGAAATATTTTTCTAGGAATAACCGTACGGTAGGGTATTTCATTCCAAAGCTAAGAAAAGGTGAGAAATATGAACCTCAACCCATAAACATCACCAGAACCCAACACTACAAAAATACTGGAATTACACAATTAAAAAATAATGATTTGGGGTTTTATTTTATAAAATCGAAACTTGAAGAAGGATCTAAATTAATTCATTACAAAAACATTGATCAACCTGTTACTTATATAACAGGCATCATAAAAGGTGGTTATAGCTTAATCCCAAAAGAAAAAGAGTGGTATTGTGAAATTATTGCAAGGACACTAGAAAAAGGAAGTAAAAATTACACTAAAGAAGACATAGAAAACTTTTTAGATAAGACAGGGGCACATATTGATTTTGCCTGTGATGAAGAAATGTTTAAATTTAGCCTTGCGTCTCATAACGACAATTTAAAACAGACTATAGATATCTTTAGTGATATTCTTATGAATCCAACTTTCCCGGCAAATGAAATAAATAAGGAAAAACAAAAATTAACAGCAGAAATACTTGAAACTAAGGACAACACTGCAGAAATTGCCAGGCGAAAGCTTAGTCAGACCATCTATCCTAAAGACCATCCTTATTATCTCAATGATTTTAATGAAGATATAAAGCTTATTAAAAACATTGATATAAAGTCTATTTATAATATTCATGAAAAAATAATTAAAAATAATACCCTAATAATTTCAGCAGTTAACAATATGCCTAAAACAGAATTTAACTCAGTTATTAAGTCACTAAGTGAAAAGCTAACCACTAAAAAACAAAAGGTCAAACCTGCTGTCAATATTCCAGACACCTTAATGCGTGACACTCCAAAATCTGAAAGTTACTTTGTAAAAGATAAAGCACAATCTGATGTTTTCCTAGCCCATGCAGGTTACATAAAAAGACAAGATCCTGATTTTTATAAAGTACTTGTGGCTAATTACGTACTTGGAGGAAGTTCTTTAGCCAGTCGCCTAAGTAAACGAGTACGAGACAATGCAGGACTAGTTTACACGGTTTATTCTTATTACAGTGCTTCTCAGGGTAAAGGCGAATTCGGAATATATTTTGGTTCAAACAATAATAATGTAGATGCTGCTATTAAATTAATTAAGGATGAAATGCATAAATTTGTAAAAGAAGGAATTACTGAGGAAGAATTAAAATCTGCAAAGGCATCATTAACCGATTCTTTCGTTTCAAGGAATTTATCCAACTATAAAAATATTGCATCCACTCTCTCTACAATATATTATTTTAATCTTGGAGATAATTATATAAATAATTATCCTCAGATAATAAACTCCTTGAAAGTAAGCGATATAAATGCTGCTATTAAAAAATATTTCTTCCCTGACAAATTAAACATTGTAATTGCAGGAGAATACAGTCAAAAGAAGTGAGTCTTTTTAAAAAACAAATTGTAGTAATTGGAAGCAGTTCTTGCACCAAAGAATTAAAACAAATCGCATTTAAAGTAGGTGAAGAAATTGCAAAACACAGTTACGTGCTTATTTGCGGCGGCAAAGAAGGTGTAATGGAAGAGGCCTGCAAAGGAGCAAAAAAGCATAATGGCTTAACTGTTGGAATTATTCCGGATATGGAATCTAATTATGGTAATAAATATCTGGATATTATTATTCCTACAGGAATAAACTATTCAAGAAATTACATAGTGCAGAATTCAGGGAATGTCATCATAATGCTCGGCGGAAGCTACGGTACACTTAGCGAGTTAGCATATGCTCTCCTATTTGAGAAAAAAGTAATTGCCTTAAAAAGCAAATGGTCAAACATTTCAAAAGAAATAATCAAAGCTAAGAAACCTGAAGATGCTGTTCTTAAAGCAATTGAGCTGTGCAAAAAATAATTAATTTACACCTTCAACAGCTTTAGCACATGGTACACAAATTAATTCATGTTTTAAGTCTTGTCCAATATCAGTTGAATATTTCCAGCAGCGAGGACATTTTGAACCATTTGCATAAAAAACATAAACATCACAAATTTCACTTGACAAGCTCGAAAGAAAATCTTTAACCAAAATTTGCTTGTCAAATATTTCAACCTGAGAAACAATACAAATAGTAGGTAATTCATTTTTATACTTTGCCAAAACATCAAACATAGACTTGTCTTTAATAATAATTAAAACCTTAGCTTCAAGTGATTTGCCAATTTTCTTTTCTGCTCTGGCAATTTCTAAAGCCTTAAAAACATTTTCCTTTATTTGCAAAACAGACTTAAAATCCGTTGCAATCTCATTATTTAAATAAGTAGGATTAAGTTTATAAGACTCAACAAAAAGTACTGATTCATACTTTTTATTTATCCCATTAGGATAATGCCTACAAACATCTTCTGCTAAATGAGGTAAAACAGGTAAAATTATTGGTAACAAAGACTTAAGATGTTCACTCAGCACTATCTGAACAGGAGTTCTAGAACTAATATCACCAGCATATAATCTATCTTTTACAATATCAAAATAAAAACCTGACAAATCAGTAGTGCAATAGTTTTGAAGAATTTGGTAAAACTTATAAAATTCATAATTAGAAAAAATTTTATGGATTTCTTCCTTTACATATGACAATCTGTATAAAGCAAATTTATCTACAGCCCATAGAGCAT
>Ga0155197_109_pt2 | contig 27146 bp, 19 predicted proteins | sample RifCSPhighO2_02_FD_106165 | JGI IMG/M metagenome (GOLD analysis project Ga0155197, IMG submission 106165) | Candidatus Melainabacteria bacterium RIFCSPHIGHO2_02_FULL_34_12 | reverse complement strand
AAAACCTTAAGAAGGTTAGCACATGAAGTTATTGAAAATTACGTTGATTTAAGCAATCTTGCAATTGTAGGAATAGTTACCCGGGGAGAAATACTTGCAAAACGATTGCACGAAATTATAAAACAAATTGAAAAAGTAGAAATACCATATGGATATCTTGATGTGACTTTATATAGAGATGATTTGGATCATAGGAAATCTTTAAAACCCAGCAAATTAAGTAAAGTGCCTGATATTAATAATAAAGAGGTTCTTTTAATAGATGATGTTTTATTTGAAGGAAGAACAGCCAGAGCAGCTCTTGATGCATTAAAAGATTTTGGCAGACCAGCATCTGTAAAGCTTCTTGTGCTTATTGATCGTGGACACAGAAAGTTACCTATAAGTGCAGATTTTGTAGGTAAAAATATTTCTACTACAAAAAATCAAATTGTAAAAGTTTATATTTCAGAAATAGACAAAAAAGATTCAATAGAAATAATAGATCCAGTAAAGGTTAAATAATGAACGGTGTTGAATTAGAATCAGCCAAAATTAAAACTATTAATAAAGACCTGAATGATTCATCTTCATCCCCCATAATCAAAATAAACAATCTGTCGAAGCATTTCCCCATTCAAAGAGGCTTCTGGTCAAAAACTACAGGATATGTCCAGGCATTAAATAACATAAATCTTGAAATAAAAAAAGGACAAACCATCGGTATAGTCGGTGAATCAGGTTGTGGAAAATCTACCCTTGGGAAACTCATTGTACGTTTGCTGGAGCCTACAGAAGGAAATATAATTTATAAAGGGAAGAATATTTTTGAACTTTCAAAAAAAGAATTAAGAGACCTAAGACAAAAATTACAGATAGTTTTTCAAAATCCTTATTCAAGCTTAAACCCTAGAATGAGAATTAAGGATATTATTTCAGAACCTATAATTGTACATAAAATTTTAAAAGATAAAAAAGAAATTGAATTAAGAGTTAATGAACTGTTGGAAATTGTAGGTCTTGAATCACAATTAAGAGAAAAATATCCTCATGAACTTTCAGGAGGACAAAGACAAAGGGTTGCCATTGCTAGAGCTCTTTCCTTAAACCCGGAATTTATAGTTCTAGATGAGCCTGTAAGCGCTCTGGATGTTTCTGTACAGGCACAAATACTGAACTTACTTTTAGATTTGCAGAAAAGATTTGATTTGACTTATCTTTTTATCTCACATAACCTCTCAGTAGTAAGCTACATTTCTACACACATAACTGTAATGTATTTAGGTCATATCGTAGAAACCGGACCAAAGGAAGAAATTATTAAAAATCCTAAACACCCTTATACAGTTGCATTGTTAAGTGCAGCTCCTAAAATTGATACGGAGATGGGGCGAAGTAGCGATAGAGCGAAAAAGCAAAGAGTTATTTTAAGCGGAGAGATTCCAGACCCTTCAAATCCACCTTCTGGTTGTACATTTAGAACTAGATGTCCAATAGCAAAAGAAAAATGTACAATTGAAGAACCAAAATTAACATTCCATGGAAAACAGTTTGCTGCTTGTCATTTTGCTGGAGAGTTTAAACCAGAAAGCAAGGTTACGTAACCTCGCCTATCTAGCTGTTTTCTGATTCTAAGACTACTTCTGCTACATTACTTTCAAGACAGCTAAGATATTCAAGCCTCTTTCTTTCAGCTTCAGCAAAGTTAGATGATTCAACTGTAAACATTTTTATAAAATTTAACGGAATAACATTTTTTGCAAAGTTTCTGGAATCTGGAGTATCGTCAAAACCATAACTTTCTATTTCTACATAATCCTGACCTACTCGCACAATTCTTCCTACAATACCGCTGGCATCGTGGAAATATACTTTTACCCACTGCTTATTTTCTGCTGCTCTTTCTAATCTGGCTTTAATGTTCATACATGACATTTTAAAGCAATCATTTTCATAATTCAAGCAAGTGTTTATTTATCACTTATTCTTAATGTTTTATAAACAATTGGTGTTTATTTATGATTGATTTTTTTAATAATTTTCTTACGTTTTTAATTGAGTAGGATATTGGCATATTATCAGTTTTTAGCTGAATTACGGGGTGCAAATTGTACTTTTTCCAGATAATTTTTTTATCATATGTACCACAAAATACTGCAACAGGTTTTTTATACCTATAGGCCAATTTTCCTAGTTCATAAACACCCTTACCTGAAATTGTTTGTTTATCTAAAGAGCCTTCTCCTGAAATAATGAAACCTGACTTTCTTATTTTTTGTTCAAGAGATATTAAACTTTCTATAAAAGAAAAACCCGGGGTTAACTTAGCTCCTAAGAATGCTTTCATTCCAAAAGCCACCCCTCCTGCAGCTCCAGTCATTAAATGCAAATCACTCTTCTTACTAGTTAATTTTTTTGTCAAAACAGAAATGTTTTTTATTCCTTTATTTAAAATCATTAAATCACTTTTATCTGCTCCTTTTTGAGTGGCGTATTTAATAGAACCATCTTTACCGTAGAATGGGTTTTGTACATCACATAAAACAATTATTTGCACATTAAAAATACGTTTGTCAATTAAATTTAAATCTATTTGTTTTATTAAGTGAAGAGAGAAACCATTTGGCATTAGTAACTTACGATCTTTATCATAAAATTTTGCACCAAGGGCATATAAAATCCCAAAACCCGCATCAAGAGTAGCACTCCCCCCTATTGTTAAAATTATTTTTTTACATTTTTTATTTAATGCGTCTAGAATAAGTTCACCTGTCCCTATAGTATTTGTTCTTAAAGGATTTAATTCTTTTTGATTTAGAAGAGCCAACCCTGAGGCTTTAGACAATTCAATCAACGCTGTGTTTTTATTTAAATATAACCAGCTTGATTTTATTTTCCTCATCAGGGGATCATGAACTAAGCATGTAATATATCTGGATTTTTTAAAATGATACTTACAAACTTCAAGTGTTCCATCACCTCCATCAGCAATGGGCGCCTGAATTACAGACAAATTTAATTTTAATGATTTCAATCCTGCTGCGATTACACTTGCAGCTTCAATAGAACTTAAACTGTTTTTAAAAGCATTAGGAGCAACAAGGATTTGTTTTGATTTTTCCATATTTATAAATTACATGCTAACATTATCCTTACTATGGCACAAAAAATAAAAGGTTATTTTGGGGAATACGGGGGCACATTTGTGCCTGAAACCATCATCCCTGCTCTTGAAGAGCTTGAAATTGCTTTTATAAAATTTAAAAACGATAAAAACTTTAAAAGCGAACTTGATCTTTTATTAAAGACCTATGCTGGAAGACCTACTCCATTATATTTTGCTAAAAGGCTGACTGAACATTATAAAAAAGCAAAAATATATTTAAAGAGAGAGGATCTATGTCATACCGGAGCTCATAAAATAAATAACTGCATTGGACAGGCATTGCTTGCTAAAAAATTAGGAAAAAAAAGAATTATTGCTGAAACCGGAGCAGGTCAACACGGCGTGGCTACTGCCACAGTATGTGCTCTGCTTAATTTGAAATGTGAAATATACATGGGTAAAAAAGACATTCAAAGACAAGAATTAAATGTTTTTAAAATGGAGCTTCTTGGAGCAAAGGTTATTCCAGTTCAAAGTGGCTCTCAGACCTTAAAAGACGCAACCAGCGAAGCAATCCGTGATTGGATTACAAATATAAAAGACACACATTATATTATTGGTTCTACCGTAGGTCCTCATCCTTACCCCACTATAGTAAGTTATTTCCAGTCAGTAATAGGCAATGAATTAAAACATCAGTTTCCAAAAGGTAAAACTCCTGATTATATTGTTGCTTGTGTTGGCGGCGGCTCAAATTCAATGGGTATTTTTTATCCTTACATAAAAAATGCAGAAGCTTATCGAGGTAAGCCCCTACTGATTGGTGTAGAGGCAGGCGGTATATCTATTAAAAATGGAAAACATGCAGCTACTTTAACACTTGGAAAACCAGGTATTTTACATGGTTCGTACAGTTACTTGCTTCAGGATGAACATGGAAAAATTAAGGAGGCTCACAGCATTTCAGCTGGCTTAGATTATCCAGGAGTCGGGCCGCAGCATGCATATTTAAAAGATAACAAGATAGTAGCTTATAAAACTATTTCAGACAAAGAAGCCATAAGCGCCTTCTATCAGCTTTCGCGGCTGGAAGGAATAATTCCAGCCCTTGAATCCTCCCATGCAATTGCATATTTAAAATATTTAATGCCTAGAACTAAAAAGGATGAACTGGTCATTGTTAACTTATCTGGAAGAGGAGACAAAGATATTAACACTATAAAAAACCTGAATGGCTTAAGATAAAAATATTTAATAAAGTTGCGAAGATCCAGCTTTGCTGGCCTGAACAACGGTTATTGCAAAGCTGAGCCGAGGAGCTACATCACCGCAGGCTCAGCGGATTATAAAAACGCCTAGAACTAAAAAAAATGAAATAGTAGTGGTTAACCTCTCAGGAAGAGGAGATAAGGACATAAATACTGTTAAAAACGATATTAAAAATATTAAAAAAATATAATGATCCTTTCTTAGGTTAAGAAATCATAGACATAGGTGTTTTAACCTTCATAAAATCAAATTACAGGCAAATTATTAACAGCAAAATTTAAAAAGCTGTTGATGATTTGTTTGTAATTGTTATAGTAAACCTTCAAAATAATGAGACAACTTAATCTTAATTAAAGGCGAACAGACCAATTTTTTGCGCAGCCGGACACTTGGATTGGAAGGCAAGCAAAAAATTCGGGTCTGTGAGCCAATTAAAATTAATATTTAAGAAATTAATATATGTCAGTAACCCCTGTAACTATTAGACCTTACGGATACAGCGAAGTTTCACCCTTTAATGACTGTAGGGATAGAGACTTTGCCGGCTTTAATAATGAAATTAGTGATGCTGACGGCAAAAGAAGAGAAAATTGGAGAGCTGATACTGCAAAATATGCAAACAGAAGTATTCGTTCACATATTGTTGAGCTTATTCTAAAAATACCCTCTTATTTCATCTCTAAGTCAGATCTAAAAAATGAGTGGTGGGCTAAAGGCATATTCCTGGCAGAAAGATTAACCGGTACATTTGGGGATATGTTTAGAAATTGGATATACGGACATAAGGACACATCAGGCAATTACGATGATAACGTGGGAGCAGAAATAAAAGCAGGCGCAGATCCAAACTGCTCATTCGGTGTTATTAATAATCATCTACAAACCAAAGGAAAATTTTTAGTTGAAGCACTTGGACTTTTCAGTCCAGAGCTTGCAAACGATATTGAGTGGGCAGTAGTAAGAGCATTTGACGGAGTCTGGTGGAGAGACATGGGAATGCACCTGGCTTATGGACCAAATTTTGGAAGAAGAGCTCTGCAAGCAGTTACAGGAGCAAAAGGAACTGCCGAAGATGAACAAAATAAAATAACCTTTGGTTTTATTTGGGATAAAGTTAAAGAACATTTTTCCAATGCCTGGCAGGCATCCAAAAAGCTTGGAAGCAGTGAAGATTTTGGAATAAATTATTTAAGTGCTTGTCAAAATTGGGATAAATTTATTTCATCATTTTTACCGGTAGTTAACGTTTTAAATATTGTCGGTGACCTTGGCAGACCAATTGCAAGAAGACTAGGACTAACAGGTTTGCCTAGAAATACATTTAGAATTTTAAGCGTTATAGACAGACCATTTTCCTGGTTTATTAATTTGTTTAGATTTTACCTGCCAGAGAAACACACAGAAAAATCACATACTGCTAAAAACGAGCAAGGAGCATCTAATCCTTTAAGTTATTCTGATTTGCTTCTTGGATCAACTCTTGGGGATATAGTTGACTTTGGCATGATATTGTTTGAAGATAAAATTAAGGACAGAAGCGGAAACTTTAATCATATTGTAGAAATAGCTCGAAGAATAAAAGATAGCGCACAGGATATTTACTTCTCATACAGAAGAACAAGGGCTTTACATGAATCGCCAAAATCAGCTGTCGAATCTTAGTTTAAACTGGGTTGAACTGCTTGTGGAGCAAAACCTTCTGAGGTTACCTCTCCAAAATCAGGTATGCTGGCTTCATGTGCTTTTGAACGAAGATATCCTGTTCCAGCCGGGATAAGTCTTCCAATAATTACATTTTCTTTTAGTCCTCGCAGCCAATCTTTTTTACCTTTAATTGCAGCTTCAGAAAGTATTCTGGTAGTTTCCTGGAAGCTTGCAGCTGAGATAAAGCTTTCAGTATTTAAACTAGCTTTTGTAATTCCAAGCAATATTGGTTTATAAGATGGGGGTCTGGCATCTTTTGAGATAAATTGTCTGGCTTTTTGAGTTTCTTCTTCTATATCTTTTAGTTCTACAAGTTCTCCTGGAAGAAGAATAGTATCTCCAGCATCCTCAATTCTTACTTTTCTTGTCATTTGTCTGATAATTATTTCTACATGCTTATCAGCAATTTCAACTCCCTGACTTCTATAAACTTTTTGTACTTCATCCAGGAGGTATTGCTGAACAGCTTCAACGCCAAGTAAGTTTAATATGTCATGAGGATTAGCCGGACCATCTGTTAAAGGCTGTCCTAATTTTACTTCCTGCCCATGCTCAACACTTAAATTTAGTCCTAGTGGTATTGAAACTTCTTTTTCAACATCTCCTGCTACAAGAGATAATTTTTTTACATCTTCTTCTTGTACTATTTTTACCTTTGCTGCCATTTCAGCTAAAATACAGGCTTCTCTGGGTTTTCTTCCTTCAAGTAGTTCTTCCACACGCGGTAGACCCTGAACAATATCAGCAGTTTTTATTCTCTCATAAATTAATGCTGCAAGCTGATCACCTCGCTGGACTAGATGTCCCTGATCACATTGAAGTTGTGCCCCTGTATTAACCAGGTATGGTCTGCCTTTTCTTATAACAACTGCTTTTTGATCAATTGATACAACCTGTCCAGAACAAGCTGCTTCTGTTTGACCACCAATTTTATCTCCAAATTTAATAAACTCACCAACCTTAACAGTAGGTTTTGCAGTGGTTTCTTGCTTTATGAGATCATTGCTGGTAATTAAAAGTAATCGTTTTTCTAGCTGCGTGCTTAAACTTACTTCTCCATTAGCACGTGCTAAAACCTGTGTTTTAGCTACTGCAACTCCAGGTGCAATATGATCATGATCACCTACTAAAAGCTGCGTTACGTTTGTATCTTGTTCTCTTCTTAGAACAATATTTTCCTGCACAATAATTTGAAGCTCCTGTTTACTCTCATGTGTTTTACCAATTTCAACTTTTCCTTTAAGGCTTATAAGATCACCTGACATAGTAAGCACAAGGCTGGTCTTTGAAAGAGGACCACCATTAAAGTTTCTTACTCTTTCACCATCCCTAAAAAGCATTTGAGTAACTGCAATTAAAGCTATATTTGAATCTGTAGAATAACCCTGAAAGAAAACTTTTTTAGGTTCGATTGGAAAAATCTGAACCGGTCTTAAGAGAAGTTTTACAGTGCCCTTTTCTTCATTTTCAATTAAAGTAATTACTCTGGGAGAGTCAGTAACTATTCCAGGATATATTTCTGTATTTTCTTTTACAAGTTCACCATCTTCAAATTTCAAATTTGCTGGTTCTTCAATATCATAAATTTCACCAGGTCTTACAATCACTTCGTGAATAATGTCATTATCAATCTTAATTTCAACTATACCATCAAGATGAGTGAATACCTCTTGTACAATTTCCTGACCTGCCTTTACTCTGTCTCCGTTTTCTACAAGTTTTAAAGTAACATCTTTACTTAAGTAGTGAACTTCCTCTGGAATAAAGACTATTCTTCCTGGTTGTGTAATAATTCTGGATTCATCTACTTCAAGCCCGTCATATCTGATTTCACCTGCAGTAGTAACAGCCAAAACACCATCATCTACCAACTCTGCAATTACACTCTTATTTTCAAGAACTTCCTCAGGAACAACTTTTATGGTATATGATTCCTCAGGATTAGTTTTTGCAGCTTTTATTTTCCAGGAATTGCCTTGTTTTGTACTTTCAAGTTTTGCATTTTCAGCACCTACTCTGGCAATAACAATGCTTAATTCTCGTCCCTGGACCAGCCTTTTTACTTTATCTTTTCCTGACTTAAATTCTTCAATTACAAGATCATTATTAAAACGTACTTCCCCTCCACGTTCTGCAATTATCATTGTCTCAGAAAGAATTTCCGTTTTTTTAACTTGTTGTCCGTCCTGAACAGAAAGCCTGCTGCCAGGGGGAAGATTATATACATCTCCTTCCATTACCCAAATTATTCCATTTTTATTTGCAGTTCTGGATATATTACCCTGCCTGTCTCTTCGTTCATCAGCAGTAAAACCTTCAAAAAGGATCTGACCCGGATGATCAGAAATAATATCTTTTGTGGCTCTTTCAATAAGTCCTTTTTGTTTTACTTCTATATATTCACCAACGGGGGTGTCTTTTTCTACTTTTGTACCACTGGGAAATCTTATTTGTGAACCTGCTGGCATATAAAATTCTTCTTTGCCAACTTTAATTCTTCCGTCTTTTATGGTTTGTAAAACAAGATCGCCATACTTGGTTCGAATCTCCCTGGTAGGAATGTCATATTTAAGAACATCATCTGCAGGTGATTTAATTTGATTTCTTTTTGCTGCTCCAGCAACAACACCACCAGTATGGAATGTTCTCATTGTAAGCTGTGTACCAGGTTCTCCAATAGATTGTGCTGCAATAATTCCTACTGCTTCTCCAATATCTACAGGTGTATTAGTGGTTAAACTCCAGCCATAACACATCTGACATATACCATAAGGCAAATCACAGACTAATGGTGATCTGACTTTTACAGAAGGAACTTTCGACTCATCAACTTTTTTAGATTTTACTCTGTCAATAATTTCATTACGCTTAACAATGATTTCTTTTGATGATGGCACATTAATATCTTCAGCAGCAACTCTGCCAATAACCCGATCACTAATAGGCAAGGTTAATTTTTCTGCTTCATATAAGGGATGAACATAAATCCCTCTTTTACTATGGCAATCAATTTCACGAACAGCAACATCCTGAGCAACATCTACAAGTCTTCTGGTTAAATAACCTGAGTCAGCTGTTTTCAATGCAGTATCAACTAGTCCTTTTCTGGCACCGTAGCTTGAAATAATATATTCAGTAACGTTTAAACCTTCTTTAAAATTTGTCTTAATCGGCAGGTCAATGATTTGTCCTTGAGAATCTGCCATAAGACCTCGCATACCAACAAGCTGTCTTACCTGACTGATATTACCTCTCGCACCTGAAAAAGCCATCATATATACTGGGTTTAAGCGATCAAAATTTCGAACAACTTCTTCAGTAAGCACTTCAGTGGTTTCAGACCAGGTATCAATAACTTTGTTATATCTTTCTACTTCAGTAATATCTCCTCTTTCAAAACGTTTTTGAGCTTCTTCAATTTGCTTTTCTGCATCTGAGATTAGCTTCTTTTTCTTTTCAGGAACACATAAATCTTCAATACTTATTGTTACACCTGCTTTAGTAGCAAAGCGAAAACCAAGATCTTTTAAATTGTTTGCAAGCTCACTGGCAACGGATGCACCATAGTTTTCGTAAACTTCTAATACAAGCCTGGATACTCTTTTCTTGTCGAAGGTCTCATTTATAAATTCAAGTTTTTCTTTTGATTTTATTTTACCTGTCATTTTCTATCTCCATCCAGTACATCTTTTATAGTCTGATTAATAATTATCCTTCCAACAGTAGTACCAATTCTTTTGCCACTATCTTCACGAACATTAATCTTCGCATGAAGATCAACTACATCGGCTTCATAAGCAGTCATAGCGTCTCTAAAGTTAAAAAAGTTCATTCCTGCACCTTTACAAACTTTTGGATCATCTCCATTGGTTTTATCAACAGTAAGATAATAAAGACCTAAAACCATATCCTGAGTAGGCGTTACTGTAGGTTTACCGCTTGCTGGAAGAAGAATATTTTTACATGCCATCATTAACATCCTTGCTTCAGACTGAGCTTCAACTGAAAGAGGAATATGAACTGCCATTTGATCACCATCAAAGTCTGCATTAAATGCTGCACATACCAGAGGATGTAATTGAATTGCTCTACCCTCAACTAAAACCGGTTCAAATGCCTGTACTCCAAGTCTGTGAAGAGTTGGGGCACGGTTCAATAATACTGGATGTCCTTGAATAACTTCCTGTAGAATTTCCCAGACTATTGAGGTACCTTTTTCTATTTGTTTTTTTGCTGATTTAATGTTCTGGCAAATTTGGCGTTCGATAAGTTTATTAATTACAAACGGTTTAAATAATTCTATTGCCATTTCTCTTGGAAGTCCGCACTGATGAATATGCAACTGTGGTCCTACAACAATTACAGATCTTCCGGAATAGTCAACTCGTTTGCCAAGAAGGTTTTGACGGAATCTGCCTTGCTTACCTTCAATAATATTTGAAAGTGACTTTAAAGGTCTTCCATTTGATCCGGTTACAACTCTTCCGCGTCTTCCATTATCAATAAGAGCATCCACTGCTTCCTGAAGCATTCTTTTTTCATTGCGGACAATGATTTCAGGAGCACCCATGTCTAGAAGTCTGGCTAAACGATTATTTCTATTTATAACTCTTCTGTACAAATCATTTAAATCGCTGGTAGCAAACCTTCCGCCGTCCAGCTGAACCATAGGTCTTAAGTCTGGCGGTGTTACAGGTAAAATACTAAGAATCATTGCTGTAGGATCGGTTTTTGAATCAACTAAACTTTCAACAAGCCTCAGCCTCTTTATAATCTTTGCTCTTCTTTGCTGGCTTCCAGTAGCCTCGCTTAATTCCTGTCTTAATTTTTGGGCAAGTTCTTCAAGACCAGGTAAAGTCTTTAGTTCACCACGTTCTTCTCTGGTTTTTGCATCAGGAAATTCATAAACTGGCTTAGAAATTTCTTCAAGAATAAGTTCAAGTGCCTCTGCACCAATTCCAACTTCAAACTGAGCATTTTCATCTCCGCTTAATAAATCATATTCTTCTTCTGAAAGTAACTGATGTCTGGTTATGGTTTCAACATTACCTGGATTTAAAACAATATACTGATTAAAATAAATAACTTGTTCAAGATCCCTTAAAGGGATATCAGTAAGAAGACTTAAATAACTAGGAATACCTTTTAAAAACCATATATGACAAACAGGAGCTGCAAGCTTTATGTGCCCCATTCTATGTCTTCTTACTTTAGACTCAGTAACTTCTACTCCACATCTTTCACAAACAATTCCTTTGTGTCTGACTCTTTTATATTTTCCACAATAACATTCCCAGTCTTTAGTGGGTCCAAATATTCTTTCACAAAACAATCCATCTTTTTCTGGCTTTAAAGTCCTGTAGTTAATGGTTTCAGGTTTTGTAACCTCACCAAATGACCATCCCATAATTCTGGAAGGAGAGGCAATTTTAATCTGAAGATGATTAAATCTATCAAATATTGATCCACTGGACATATTACCGTTTAGTTTAATTGTACTTTCTTGAACTGCCATATTTTATTCTTTATCCTTGTTCTCTTCAAAATCTTCTTTTAATTCAACTAATTCAACCTCTTCAAGTGATATATCTTTTACATCTGGCTCTTTTTTAGCTTCACCTGAGCTTTCTTCTTGTTCTAAATCTTTATTTGGAGCACCAACCGGCACTAAATCACTTATTTCACCAACATTGGAAATTGATCCTGTTTTTAATCCTTTTAATTCTTCTTCTAAGCCAATATCACGGCTGGATAAAGAAATATTAGGCTGTGTTTTTCTTGGTTCAGTTTCATCAGTAGTCAGGTCAACTTCTTCATCTTTTCCATCATGCCATCTTCTTAAGACAGTGACATCAAGTCCTAAAGACTGCAGTTCACGAACTAAAACTTTAAATGATTCAGGAACTCCAGGTCTTGGAATATTTTCACCTTTTACAATTGCTTCATATGCTCTACTGCGTCCTGAAACATCATCTGATTTAACAGTTAACATTTCCTGTAGAGTATATGCAGCACCGTAAGCTTCAAGTGCCCAGCATTCCATTTCTCCAAGCCTTTGTCCGCCAAATTGTGCTTTTCCGCCAAGTGGCTGCTGTGTAACAAGACTATATGGACCCGTACTTCTAGCATGAATCTTATCATCTACAAGATGAACAAGCTTCATCATGTAACTCTTACCTACTAAACAAGGATTATCAAATTTTTCACCTGTTCTCCCATCGGTAAGATAAACTTTTCCATTATCTCCGATCCATTCTATGCCTTGTTGTTTTTTTGCTTTGTTTACTTCAGTAGACACAAGTACTTCACTGGATCCTGCTCCATACATTTCATCAAACGGTGGTACTTCATAATGATTTCCTGTCATAGCTGCTGCAAGTCCTAAAAGTGTTTCATACGTTTGACCAATATTCATACGGCTAGGAACACCAAGTGGATTTAAAACAATATCAATAGGCGTGCCATCTGGCAAGAAAGGCATATCTTCTACAGGTAAAATTTTTGCAATTATACCTTTATTACCGTGACGACCAGCAACTTTATCTCCAACAGATATTTTTCTTTTTTGTGCGACAAACACACGGACTACTTTATTTGCTACAGGTGGTAATTCATCGCCTTTTTCCCGGTCAAAAACCTTAACGTCAACTACTCTTCCGCCTTCTCCATGAGGAACCCGGAGAGAATTATCTCTTACGTCTCTAGCTTTTTCACCAAAGATTGCTCTTAATAGTCTTTCTTCAGGAGGATGATCAGATTCACCTTTTGGTGTAATTTTTCCAACAAGAATATCATCAGCAAATACTCTGGCACCAATTCTTACAATTCCGCTTTCATCAAGGTGTCTTAAAGATTCTTCTGAAACATTTGGAACTTCTCTTGTAATTTCTTCAGGTCCTAACTTCGTAGATCTAGCATCTATTTCAAGTTTTTCAATATGAATAGAGGTGTAGACATCCTCCTGAACAAGTCTTTCACTAATTAAAAATGCATCTTCAAAGTTATATCCTTCCCATGGCATATAAGCAACAAGAACATTTTTCCCTAATGCTAATTCACCCTTATCAGTAGCAGGTCCGTCAGCTAATATTTGTCCTGGAATTATCTTATCCCCAAGTTCTACAATTGATTTTTGATTTAAACAAGTATCCTGATTACTTCGATTAAATTTAATTAATGTATACTCTACTTCCTGTTTCATTGAATCATATTGAACTCTAATTTTTTGGGAACTTACATATGTAACTTCGCCGTAGTCATGAGCCACAATTACCATTCCTGAATCTCTTGCTGTTTGTTTTTCTATTCCGGTTCCTACAAAAGGTCTTTCAGTAGTTATTAAAGGAACAGATTGTCTTTGCATGTTTGAACCCATAAGTGCACGGTTTGCATCATCATGTTCAAGGAATGGAATTAACGCTGTACCTACTGAGACTATCTGAAGAGGACTTACACCTACAAAGTCAACTTCTTCCGGCGGCACTACAATAAACTCACTCTTATATCTGACAGGTACAAATTCGGTTTTAAATTTTCCATTTTCATCCAGAGCAACATCTCCTGGAGCTACGCGAAAATTATCTTCTTCATCAGCTGAAAGATATTGCACTTCACTTATTACAATTCCATTAACTACTTTTCTGTATGGGGTTTCAATAAAGCCGTATTGATTAACACGTGCATGTGTAGCAAGTGAACCTATTAAGCCTGCATTTGGTCCTTCAGGTGTTTCTACAGGACAAATTCTTCCATAATGGCTCGGGTGAATGTCACGGACTGCAAAACCTGCACGTTCTCTGGATAATCCACCAGGGCCAAGAGCTGAAAGTCTTCTTTTATGAGTAAGCTCAGCAAGCGCATTTGTCTGATCCATAAACTGGCTAAGCTGAGAAGATCCGAAAAATTCTCTAATGGCTGCAATTAATGGTTTTGGATTTAAAAGATTTGCCGGTGTTAAAGTATCTGCATCCTGCAAAGTCATTCTTTCTTTTATAATTCTTTCTAATCTGGAAAGTCCTACTCTAAATTGGTTTTGGAGAAGTTCTCCAACTGACCTTATTCTTCTGTTTCCAAGATGATCAATATCATCTATCTGACCTTCATCATAGTGAAGATTAATAAGATAATCTATGGATGCCACAATATCATCTCTCGTCAGAACTCTTACATCTTCAGGAACTGAAAGCCCTAGTTTTTTGTTTATCTTATATCGTCCTACTTTTCCAAGGTTATATCTTTTATCATCAAAAAATCTGGACTCAAGAATTTGTCTTCCACCTTCAACACTGGTAGGATCCCCGGGTCTTAGTTTTTTATATACTTCAATTAATGCTTGTTCTCTGTTATCAGCAGGATCTTTTTCAAGTGTTTTTTGTAATAGGTCAAAGTGATGGAAGAGTGTTTCCATCTCATTTACCGTATAGCCAAGGGCTTTTAATAAGGTAGTAGCATACAGTTTTCTGTTCTTGTCAATTTTTACATGAATTAAATCATTATTATCTGATTCAAGTTTTAACCATGCTCCTCGGTTTGGAATTAAAGTGGCATTAAAAGTTCTTTTACCATTTGGGTCCACATCACGTTTGTAATAAATGCCAGGCGATCTTACAATCTGAGAAACAACAACTCGCTCTGCACCATTAATAATGAACGTACCGCGATCTGTCATCATGGGAATTTCACCCACAAACATTTTGTTTTCTTTTATCTCACCTGTATCCCGATTAACCAAGCGCATCTGGATATAAAGTTTTTTTGTATAGCTTTGATCGTTATCTCGTGCTTCCTGAGGTGTTTTTGCTTTTTTAGGTTCAGTATGATCTTCGAATGAATAATTGTCATGTAAAAAATAAAGTTCAAGACGGCCAGTATAATCTCTGATCGGAGAAAAAGATTTTAATTCTTCTGAAAGTCCTTCTCTAAGGAACCATTCAAAAGAAGCCTTTTGAATCTCTGCTAAATCAGGAAGGACGGCAGTCCTTTGGCCAGCCTTTGCGTAAGGTTGAATACGCTCAGGCGTCTTAATCGTCATTTACTACCTCAATATCCTTTTATAAAATTAAACGAGTTACTAATTTATTTTTAAAAAAAACCAAACAGGCAAGAGTTAAATTATAGTTTCTTTTTTATTACAAAGTCAACCAGTACATGAATATGTAAAGTTGCTTTATTTTTTATTAACATTTTAATTCTACTCTATATTACCAGATTAGCAAAAATGTATTTTTAATTTTTACTCGGGCCCGATTATTACAGTGTAAAAGTGTAAACATTTATCTTAAGTTACTTTAAGCAAATACAAATAACATAATTTTTGATTCTCTATTTCTTCCCTTCTTTACTTCTCTAGAACTGCCGGTGAAGGGACTTGAACCCCCAAGGGATTGCTCCCGGCTGATTTTGAGTCAGCTACGTTTGCCATTTCGTCACACCGGCATCTAACTAAACATGCTCAACAAACATTATACAGAATTTATTTTAATAAAACGCCTCCCTTCAAATCGACTATCTCTGGAGCAAGCTCACAGAGTCTTTCGCCGATTTGAGCCATGGGCATCGGGAGGCGTTAGTAAGGAGGCGTTTTGTTGCTACTCGCTCACATCTCCGGGAGCAAGCTCCCGAGTTTTTCGCTCGGGCGCAATAAAGCTGCGAGGATCTGGCTTTGCCAGTCTGAGCAGCGATCTCTGCAAAGCCAGTTCGAGGAGCTACGTCACCGCAGAACCGGCGGCGAAAAAAGATCTTACTTAAAATTCTTATCTGCGAGAAGATCTATTACTTCATGCGTTAGCTTAGGTCTTGCTGGAGAATCTTCTACTATTCCAGAAATTTTGTTTACTGTATGTGAAATTGATAAAGATTTTTCATAAATATTTCTAAGCATATATTCTTTTTCATTTTCAGTATAAGTTCTGGCAAAAAGTAGTTCACAAAAACCTATTATTGTAGCCAATGAGCCATTGAGTTCTCTTACCAGCCAGCTTAAATCATTGCTGTTTATAAAACATGGGCTTTTTTCTCTGAATATATCACCAGTAGAGGAGCTGGATGCATTTTCTTCTTTCTTAACTCTTTCAGGATCTCTTAAGTAAAAAATAGATAATGCAAAAGCATACGAACTCATAAAGAATATTAATTCAAATCCACTTAATAAGGTAATGCTTGAAATACCATAAACCAGCAAATAAGTAAAAACTAAAATCGTACCTGCGACCTGATTAAATAATATTCCTTTTTCTGCTTTTGCTTTTCGTAACATTGGGTCTCTTGCATACATTACAGATAATGCAAATAAAAGTGAACCAATAAAAAACAAAAGTTTAAATCCTGAAAGCACATAATGTGCAGTTATTCCATATACTGCACAATATCCAAAAACAAGCCCGGCAACTATAATTTGATTTGCAAGCAGGCTTTTTTTTAATGTTTTATAACCAGTTTCGTACATCATTTGTATTAGTCTTTAAAGTTTAGTTTCCTTTCCTTAGTTTCAAGTATACCCACATTAGAACCTGGGCTTACCCCAGCAAAATAATACTTTTACAAAAAAAAGCACATTTACAGTCTTATTATTAGATTAAGCTCATAAAAAAAAGGATACCCCTGTAAGGCTTATCCGGATTGGGTTTTACCTACTGTAATGGGAATTACAAATTTTACACGTTTATTTTAGACAAGCAGTTAGATTTGATCCGCCATAAACTGCTTTTGAACCCAGAGCTTCTTCAATTCTAAGCAGTTGATTATACTTTGCCACCCGATCAGTTCTAGCTGGAGCCCCTGTTTTTATCTGACCGCATGAAACAGCTACTGAAAGATCACTGATAAAAGTATCTTCAGTTTCACCGCTTCTGTGACTGACGATAGATTTATATTTATTTTTTGAAGCAAATTCAATGGTCTCAAGAGTTTCAGTTAATGTCCCAATTTGGTTTAATTTTATAAGTATAGAATTTGCAGTGCCTTCATCAACTCCTCGTTTCAGTCTTTTTATATTTGTTACAAAAAGATCATCCCCTACAATCTGAACTTTTAAACCAAGAGCTTTTGTCATATTATTCCAGCCTGACCAGTCTTCTTCGCTTAATGGATCTTCTATTGAAAAAATGGGATATTGCCTTACCCAGTCAGAATAAAAATCAATCATTTGATCAGATGTAAGAATTTTCCCTTCTTTAGCTAAAACATATTTGCCATCTTTATACAGCTCAGTCGATGCTGCATCAATGGTTAAATAAAAATCAGGACCTGCTTTATAACCAGCTTTTTCAATTGCTTGAAGAATTAATTCAATGGCTTCTTTATTTGATTTTAAAGATGGTGCAAATCCTCCTTCATCACCTACAGATGTATTTAGTCCTTTTGAATACAATAGTGATTTTAAGGACTGATATACTTCACAGCAAGAGCGAACTGCTTCACTAAAAGATTTTGCACCCAGCGGCATAATCATAAATTCCTGAAGATCTACAGAATCAAGCGCATGTTTTCCGCCATTTAATATATTCATCATGGGAACTGGTAGAGACGGGGTAATCCTGTCTCCAAGAAATTGATATAAATGTACATGTTTTGCATTTGCCAATGCTCTAGCCATTGCCAGGCTGACACCTAGAATTGCATTTGCACCCAGTTTACTTTTATTTTCAGTCCCGTCAAGTTCAATTAAAATTCTATCTATTTCTTTTTGACCGTTTAAACTAACTTCAACATCTTTTGAAATTAATTTTTTTGAAATTATGTCATTTATATTTTGAACTGCTCTTAAAACACCTTTTCCCAGATATCTTTTTTTATCTCCATCTCTTAGCTCATGTGCTTCAAATGCACCGGTACTGGCACCTGAGGGAACTGCAGCCCTGCCAATATTACATTTTGACCGTAGAGACTTGCTGCAGTAAGTCTCTACTTCTACTTCAACAGTAGGTGTCCCGCGTGAATCTAGGATTTCCCTTGCATGAATGTTTTCGATTTTTGTTTTTTGCATTTCTGCCTTTCTAATATATTATTGGGCAAACACATTGGTTTGCCCTTACAGCCCCTACATATTAAATGCCCTGTCACCTGCATCACCAAGACCAGGAACTATATAACCTTTCTGATTTAATTCAGGATCTATACTAGCTACATAAAAATTAACTTGAGGGAATTTTTTTTCAAGTTTAATTTTTGCATGATGTGACATAAGAGCACTTATTACAGATATTTTTATTGCACCTAAAGCAAGAACTCTCTGTAAAACAGTAGTAATAGTACCTGCAGTTGCAAGCATTGGTTCAAGTATAAAAAATGCAGAATGTTTGCTTATTTTTTTTGGGAGTTTATCCAGATACCAGTATGGCTGGAGATTTTTTTCATTTCTATACAAACCTACATGTGCTACTTTTGCTTCCGGTACCATATTTTTTATTCCTGGCAACATGCTAAGTCCAGCTCTTAAAACTGGAATTATATAAATTCTTTTTTGCTCAAGACATTTTACTTTCGTTCTTTTTAGAGGGGTTTTTATATCTTTTTTTACTGTAATTCCCTGAACATCATTTATGGCATCTGAAAACAAAATTACAGCAATATTTTCAATTGCTGCTCTGAACTGCTCTGACTGGGTATACTTATCCCTGGCAACACTTAGCCAGTTCTCTACCAGTACATTTTCTGATTTAATTACAGCCATATTTATATTTAAACTTATTTAAACTTTTAGACTTTTAGACTCGGTTAAACTTGGTTAATCTTAATCTATTTTCTTAACCTTTGTTCTTAACTTTTTACAAAAATAATTTTAACGTGTAGGGGCATTCCATGCCATGCCCCTACTACGTATTGATTTTTTTATTATATTTTAAGATTTAGTATTGCTTTCTTAATTAAGCCTATGTCATAATAGAAATGTCATTCTAATTTTAGTAATTTAGTAAGATATTAAAGTAGTTTTTAAAGGAGCAAATACATGTCAACAGCACCAGTCACTGGAGCAACAGGAGCACCTACAGTACCACCTCCAAGTATCCCTTTCTCTAGCCCGAGTCAAGGTCAAGATCCAATAATTAAAGAAACACTTAGTGAATTAAAAAAACTCACAGAATTAACAACTACACCTGCTGTTTCTTTTGACAAGGCTCAAAGAACTGAAGCTCTACAAAAACTAAATACTGATGGAAATAGCACCCTTTTAGATAAGCTTGCGGCTGATGCAGAAAGAGGCGCCGCAACAAGAACTGGTAATTTTAAAGCTGCTGCTACTGCAAGGGCAAAACTAGCAAAAGATATTGGAACTGCTGAAAAATATGCAGTACAAAACACCAGAAGTTGGTATACGCTTTGGCTCATTCGGACTGGATCCCCTATGTCCATTGATGACTCAATTAGCTATGTAGGAAGTGATCTGGCAACTGTCATAAAAGAACTTGCAAATATTTCCACTGAAGAAGCTACTCTACGTGACTTAAAAGAATTAATTGACCTCTTAAGAAAAGCATCACCAAAGTTCGCATTATCACAAACAACTGTTCTTCAAGAAGCAGAAAAAATTATCGCAACGAATACAGCTCCTGTTGCTACAGCTCCAGCAAAAGCAGCTGCCTAAATAAAAAACTTAAAAGCAAAAAAGCCTCCGATTTCTCGAAGGCTTTTTTATAAAATCCCTGGCGCATGGTTATCTTCTCAAGACATTTCTATCTAAATATTGTCACTGCTAGCTGTCTTTACCGTCGTGTTCGGAATGGGAACGGGTGTGTTCCAGCCGCATACACACCAAGGAATAATTATTATATACCAAGATCCTGAAAAATGAAAATTAGAAAAATGTATATATAACGTAGGGGCATGCCGGAGCATGCCCCTACGTTAAAATTGGTTCTAATGAAAGGAAAGTAGTAAATATGAAAGTAATACTGAAAAACCAAAAACTTGAAAATGTAACCTGTGATGCATTAATTGTTAATCTTTTTGAAGGTGAAAAAACACCAGGTGGTGGAACAGGAGCAGTAGATCTGGCATTAGATGGGTTAATTAAAAAAGTAATTAAAGAAGAAGATTTTAAGGGTAAAATTGGCAGCACTTTAGTAATCAGAGCAAGTGGACTTATAAGTGCAAAAAAAATAATTGTAGTTGGTCTTGGAGAAAAAGAAAAATTTGATTTAAATGCCATAAGAAAAGCCAGTGCAGGAGCTATTCGCACTGCAAAAAGAGAAAAAGCAAAAACAGTTTGTACTATTTTACATGGAGCAGGCATTGGAAAAATTGATCCTAAAGATGCAGCACAGATAATTTCTGAAGTTTCTCAGCTGGCACTTTATGATTTTGATAAATATAAATCCAAATCAAAAGAAGAATTGAAAAATAAAATTCAAACCCTTATGATTGCAGAAATAGACAAATCAAAATTAAAAGACATTGAAGCAGGAATTAAAAGAGGAAATATTGTAGCCCGTGCACAAAAGCTTGCACGTGATCTGGTAACTGAGCCGGCTATTGTAGCTACTCCGACAAAACTTGCAAATGTTGCCAGGCAGGTCGCAAAAGAAAACAAATTAAAAATTAAAGTTCTGGATCGTGAAGCATGCAAAAAACTTGGAATGACTGCTTTTCTCGCAGTGGCTCAGGGAAGCGAAGAACCGCCAAAGTTTATTGAGATAAAATATCTCCCAAAAGGCAAACCCAGAAAGCATGTTGCTATTGTAGGAAAAGGAGTTACTTTTGATTCAGGAGGTCTTTCATTAAAACCAGCAAACTCAATGGAAACAATGAAAGATGATATGTCCGGTGCAGCTGCAGTAATTTCTACCATGAGCACCATGAAGGAATTACAGCCTGATGTTGCAATTACCATGATAGTAGCTGCTACAGAAAATATGCCAAGCGGAGCAGCATACAGACCAGGCGATGTTATCCGTGCAATGAATGGAAAAACAATAGAAATCTTAAACACTGACGCTGAAGGAAGAGTTACTCTAGCTGATGCAGTTTCATATGTAGCCAGACAAAAACCTGATGAAATTATTGATCTTGCCACGCTTACCGGGGCTTGTGTAGTAGCCCTTGGAGATACTGCAAACGGAGTAATGACAAATAATCAAAAACTTGCAGATAAAATAATTAAAGCCGGAAATGAAACTGGAGAAAGAATGTGGCAGCTTCCTTTATATGATGAAGACAGGGAAAAAATAAAAAGTGATATTGCCGACATGATAAATACAGGCTCAAAAGGTAAATCAGGGGCTCAAAATGGAGCAGTATTCATTGAAAAATATGTAGATGATATTCCATGGGTTCACATAGACATTGCTGGTCCTTCTTGGATAGATAAAGAAAATGAATACGGACCTAAAGGACCAACCGGTGTGGGAGTAAGAACATTAATTAATTATTTGACGAATCATGCCTAAAATATCTTCAAAATGGACATGCCAGGAATGCGGTTATATATCACCAAGTTACATTGGGAAATGTCCAGAATGTAATTCCTGGAATAGTTTAATTGAAGAAATCGTAAGTAAAAAGTCTTCATATCTAAGAACAAATGAAAAAGATAATTCATTTAGTTTATGTTCAGATATAAACATTTCTGAAATGAACAGAATTAAGTCCTTTGATAGCGAACTGGACAATGTTCTTGGAGGAGGGTTTGTATCTGGATCTTTAATTTTACTTAGCGGTGAGCCTGGTATTGGAAAATCAACTTTATTACTTCAGGTAGCTGATCATTTATCTAAGAATCATAAGGTTGCATATGTAACTGCAGAAGAATCACTGCATCAGGTAAAACTTAGAGGAGATAGGCTAAACTTATCCGGAAAAAATCTTTTGCTTTTATCTGAAAATAATCTTGAGCAGATAATTAGCTTAATTGAAAAAGAAAAACCTGGATTTTTAATTATTGATTCTATTCAGGCTATTTATCATCCAGAGCTTGAATCCACTGGCGGCAGTGTAAGCCAGGTACGTGAATGTGCAAATAAACTTTTAAGACTAGCAAAAGAAAATAATATTACTACTTTAATGGCAGGGCATGTAAATAAAGAAGGTATGATTGCAGGTCCAAAAGTACTTGAGCACATTGTAGACACAGTTTTATATTTTGAAGGTGAAAAATTTCATAATTTTAGAATTTTAAGGGCTACAAAAAACAGATTTGGATGTACTGATGAAATAGCAGTATTTGAAATGAAAGAACATGGTTTAAAAACCATTCCAAATCCTAGTTTTTTATTCATGTCACAGAATAAAGATAGCGTTCCAGGAAGCACATATGCAGCATTGGTAGAAGGAAGTAAAACTATAATTGCAGAAATACAGGCACTGGTTGGCGGAACATCATATACCACTCCCAGAAGAGTAGCTAACGGGCTGGACTATAACAGAGTCTTACAAATAATTGCCATTCTTGAAAGAAGAGTAGGATTTAATTTTTCAAAACACGATATGTTTGTAAATCTTGTAGGTGGTTTAAGCAGCTATGAACCTGCTCTTGATTTATCCATTGCTATGTCAATCGTCAGCTGTAAGCAGGACGTAATTCCAGTAAAGAAAACCATCTATGTAGGTGAAGTTGGTTTAACCGGTGAAATAAGACAGGTAAATCAGATTGAAAACAGGATTAAAGAAGCAGTTAAGTTAGGGTTTGAAAGAATTGTAATTCCATCAGGATGTGACATTTCAAAAAGCCTGCAAAGTAAAATTGAAATTATTGAGTCAAAAAAGATTTTGGACGCTATTAGGGCTACACTGGCACAGGCTCAAAGCATTTAATCCTATTTCACTATCCACACATAACCATCAACACCAGCATCCAACTCAAAAGCTATTCTTTGAAGTTCAGTTCCATCAGGTAAAATAATCTGAACTTTTTGTTTTGAATCAATGGTAATATTTTGCCCATCATATACTAATGGCTGAGGTTTATCTATTAAAGCTGCTTTAGGTATAACCCAGTTATCTCCTATGGGTTTTCCATCTGTTCCTTCAACAATTACAGTTATTTTAGGATAAGCAGCATTTAAAATTTTAAAAGGTTTTCCTCCTATTGCAAATGCATTAATTACTTTTGCCTGAGTATCAGTTTCTACAGCCACTCCTTGAGTATTTCCCTGTACTACAGGAGGAACATATGCTTGCTGTTGCTCTTCTTGCTCATCTCCTTTCAAAAGCTTATTTGCAATAATACCAGTAAGCGCAGCTGCACCAATTGCACCTGCTGTAATTCCTACTTTCTGCCCTGTAGATAAATTATCAATTTTATTTGAATTTGAGATCGTGTTTTTATTTAAAACAAATTTGTTTTTATTATCAATGTTTCTAGTGAGATTATCCACAAAATCACCATGTTTATTGTAAATAGTAAGCGTGTATCTTCCGGGTTTTCTTTTACCAAGAGTAATCCATTCATGTGGACCTACAGGATATTCACGGTTCGTATCTAGTTTCACTCTAATTTCATCATCAAACTCGTTTTTTACATTTACAGGGATTAACTCATTAGATCCAGGAGTAGTCTGAGCTACAGCGTTTTTAGGAGCAGGACTACTTTTTTCAATCATATTAAAATTTTTATTTTTGTTAACTTTAAAAGTTTTTTCTTTCACAGGAGCTGCAAGAACATTATTAGTAAAAAATATGACTAAAAATAATAAAACAAAATATTTTTTCATTTAAGGTTCAATTCTCATTAAAATATGTCCAAACTCTACTGTCTGATTATCATGCACAATTATTTCTTTAATGGTTCCGCTTACTTCACTGGGAAGCTCATTCATTATTTTCATTGCTTCAATAATACATAATACGTCGCCAGGTTTAACCTTTGAACCGACCTGAACAAAAGGTTCTGCGCCAGGACTCGATGATCCATAAAATGTACCTACCATAGGTGATGTGACTTCATATAAGTTTGACCTTTTAGTTTCTTTGTTAAGTGTTACTTCTTTTTTTTGTACTTTCTCGCCTTGAGAAAGTACAGAAGATGTAACTTCACCGTGAATATCTTTTTTTACAGTAATTTTTTCTTCTTTGGTCTCAATGGTAATTTCAGTTAAACCTTTTTCTTGAATGTATTTAGTTAACTGTTCAATTTCATCCCAGGGTATTTTCATGTCGTTATTTTTACCTCTATAAATTAGGTTGACACATGGGTCAACCCCTAAGCCTTTACTCTATCAATATATTGATTATTTCGTGTATCAATCCTTACAACATCACCGATATTTACAAAGAAAGGGACGGAAACCTGAGCGCCAGTTTCCAGAGTAGCCGGTTTGTTATTTCCTGCAGCAGTATCACCTTTATAACCAGGCGGTGTATCTGTGACTTTTAATTCAACATGTGCAGGAATATCAATGCCTATAATCTTTTCATTATAAAAAAGCACCATAACATTGGTTTGTTCTTTTAAATATTTAACCTGTTCTCCTACCTGCTCTTCTCCAACTTCTAGCTGTTCGTAGGTTTGGTTATCCATAAACGTAATTCTATCTCCGGACTTGTATAGATACTGCATTTCTCTTTTTTCAACATTTGCAGAAGGTATTTTTTCTCCACCTCTAAAGGTAGTCTCAATTACACTACCTTTTTCAAGATTTTTAAGTTTGGCCCTGACAAAGGCTGCACCTTTACCAGGCTTAACATGTAAAAATTCAAGCACTGTCCATATACCGTTATTCCAAACTATGGTTTGTCCTGTTCTAAAGTCATTTACTGATATCATTTTTTTATATAGTTATATGTTAATTTATAACAAAAGGATTTTAACAGATTTTTAAACTATGATGCCGGATGGAATTATAAATTCATATAAAGAAGTAGAAGAACTCCTAAATAGCTCAAATTTATCCTTTGAAAATTTAAAATATCTAGCAAAAGAGGTATCTGCAAATTCCTGGTCACCTTATAGCCATTTCCCTGTAGGTGCAGTAGCTGTAGGTATTGACCAAAGCAAGAAGCCAAAGGTATTTTCAGGCACTAATTGCGAGCCTACAGTATTTTCAGCAATTTGTGCAGAAAGAAATGCAATATTTAACGGAATATCAGCTGGATATAAAAAATTTATTGCTGTTGCAGTAAGTTGCCCAAAAGCTCTTGAAAATTCCAGTCCTGAAAATGAGATTAATAAATTTATGCCTTGCGGAGCTTGCAGGGAAGTTATTTTACAAAAAATTGATCGCAAAGGACTGATTATAATTGATGGATTTGACAGAACATTTACACCTAAAGATCTTTTACCTCAGCCACTTCTTGACCAGAATAAATTAAAAACTCTGACCATAGAAGAAATGGATACTTTGGATTTGGCAAGAGGAGCACTTAACAATGCACATGTTCCTCACTCAAAAGAAAAATACGGCGTTTCACTGCTTGTTGAAAATTCCAAAGATAAATTTTATGCCACTACCATAGACAGCGATTCTTTTGGCTGCTCAGTTGAGCCAGTAAAAAGTGTTTTTGGAGCATATGGAGCAAAACATGGAATAAGAAATCCAAGCAATAAAATAAAAGCTATTGTTTTTACTTATCCATTTGTAAAATATCCTACTGGCGATGTTTTGCAATTAATTTCAGATCATTGTGATCCTAAAACAAAAATAATAATTGACAATATGGGCACAATTACTATAGAAGAACTTTTGCCGTGGGCGTTTAAATTATAAAGTAGGGACATGCCGCGGCATGTCCCTACAAAGGGTAATTTTGTAACCTTAGGTATCATCAGTTGATTAATTTAATTTAATCTTGAGCAAATGTAACCGTGGGTTACATTTTTTTATTTCTGTTTTTGATTTAATTACTACATGGACTTAACAGCAACAAAAGAAGAAATAGAAATAATTGAAAGTGACACAAAACATTTATTTGCAAAAGTAAATTCCTGCGGATTAATTGGAGTAAATGCCTACCAGGTTGAAATTGAAGTAAATATTTCAGGAGGCTTGCCTACTTTTATTCTAGTGGGACTTCCTGACGCCGCTATAAACGAATCCAGAGAAAGAGTAAGATCAGCAATTAAATCCACCAACATTGATTTCCCGAGTAAAAAAATTGTAGTAAACCTGGCACCAGCAGATACTAAAAAAGCAGGTCCTACATATGATTTACCAATAGCCATAGGAATTCTAGCCGGGAATGGTTTATTAAATATGAATAATCTTGAGAATTTATTCGTCGTAGGAGAGCTTGGGCTTTCAGGCAAGATAAGACAAATAAATGGAGTACTCTCTTCTGTAATTTTAGCAAAGAAACTAAATGCAAAAGGAATAATTGTACCTCAGGAAAACTTAGCTGAAGCATCTTTAATTCAAGACATTAATATTTATCCAGTTTCTGATTTAAATGAAACGATAAATCTAATAAATAATTTAAATAATATAAAAGCTGCAAAACACACTGTTAATCTTAAAACAGAAGATAAAACCAATTATGATTTTAATGAAGTAAAAGGTCAGTCACTGGCAAAACGAGCTTTTGAAATCTCAGCCAGCGGTCAGCATAATTTGTTCATGATAGGATCGCCTGGCAGCGGGAAATCCATGCTGGCTCAAAGAATGACAGGCATACTACCGCCATTAAGCTATGAAGAAATGATTGAGGTTACACAAATTTATTCTGCCAGTGGCAAACTAAGCAAAGAAAATAAATTAATTTCAATAAGACCCTTTAGAACACCTCATCACAGCATAAGCACAGCAGGATTAATCGGAGGAGGATCATTTCCACAACCTGGTGAGATTTCACTCGCTCATAAGGGAATTCTATTTCTAGATGAGCTTACTGAGTTCCAAAAACAAGTTCTGGACAGCTTAAGACAAGCACTTGAAGCTAAAGAAGTTACTATTTCCCGAGCAAAAAAGAGCTGTATTTTTCCATGTGATTTTACTTTCATTTCAGCCTGCAACCCCTGTCCATGCGGCTATCTTGGTGATAGCCTAAAAAAATGCACCTGTACAGCCAATAACATAAAAAAATATTTAAACAAACTGTCAGGTCCGATTTTAGACAGGATTGATTTAATGGTAGAGGTAAAAAGATTAAATGAAAATGAATTAATAAGTCAAAAAAGAAATGAAGACTCAAGCACTATAAAAAAAAGAATTGAAAATGTAAG
>Ga0155197_120_pt5 | contig 31111 bp, 28 predicted proteins | sample RifCSPhighO2_02_FD_106165 | JGI IMG/M metagenome (GOLD analysis project Ga0155197, IMG submission 106165) | Candidatus Melainabacteria bacterium RIFCSPHIGHO2_02_FULL_34_12 | reverse complement strand
AAGAAACAGCTATCGGACCCAGCAAAAAAACAAATAAACCCAAAAACCATGGAAACAAAAAAAGAATTAATAAAAAATATTTTGAGATATTTGACATGAAACAAAAAAAAGATTTGTTAGCAAGAACCTTGAGTTATTCAATACCTATTATATTGATATCTTTTTCTTCGTACTTTGGAAATATACCTTTAATTACAAACTTTCTTCATGATTTAGAAAATAAAACCTATGATTTATTTTTTCTTGCAAGGCATAATTTAAACTTAGGACCTAAAGCACCCGATAACATAGTAATCGTTGGCATAGATGCTCCTTCAATAGCTAAAGTTGGAGTACCATGGCCTTGGCCTAGACAATTTCATGCTTCATTGTTAGATGGTTTACATCAATCAGGAGCAAAATTTATAGTTTATGACATAATTTTTGACACTATTTCACCGTTAAGCCTTCAAACACAAGACATTGCCGGCTCAAAAACCATTGCCATGAGCTCGTTTGATGCAGGGAAAGAAGATGATGATATTTTTGCCAGATCTATTGCATCTGCAATGAACGTATTCCTGGCATGTGAAGCTGAACCATTATCAAAAACTCAATATCATGCTGCATTGCCTATTATCCCTTATTTAAGGGCATTAAATAATGATGTTAGTTTTCTTGGTAATACCAGCGTAAATTACGACAGTGATAATTTCGTAAGAAAGTCAAAAATTATTTTCCCTGAATTCGCATCAGATCCTGCTGTTTCCAGTTCTCTAGTATTTCGCCTAGCTCAGAAGTATTTTAATGTTCAGGCACATATAGATTCAAATTATGAAATAAATTTTGGAAATAAAATTTATCCTCGAGAGTTTTTAATTAATTTTTATGGACCGGCTAAAACAATAACTAATATTCCATACTGGGAAGCACTTGGATTAATTCATAAAGGACATAGCAACGTTTTTAAAAACAAAATTGTTTTTATAGGAAGAAGTAATTTAAAAGCTTCGATTGATCCCTTTAAAAGTGTAAGATCCCCTGATTCATTTGCTACGCCTTTTGCAAAATTGACGCCTAATTTTTCAGGAGTAGAATTGCAGGCAACAATTCTTGGAAATATATTAAATCAATCTTATTTAGTTGAAATGAGAAACAGCATATTAATTGTTTTATTAACTGCAATTAGTTTGTTGTCATGTCTTTTGGTTTCTAAGTTCAGGCAAAGACTTGTGCTTTGTCTTTATTTATCTTTGTTGTTTTCAATAATATATGTTTTATATGCGTTTGGGCTTTTTGTATTTTACAGAGTTTCAATTCCTGTTACTTTCCCCATATACGGCATAGTGCTCCCTGTTTATTTTATTAATTTTCTGGACCAATACTTTATCGTAGACAGAGCCAGACGCAGGCAGGCAAAGATTTTCAGACAGCTTGTGCCTACACAAATAGCTGATGAAATAGAAACCATGGATCAGGAACAATTAGCTCTTGGTGGGATAAAAAGAGAAATCACAGTGTTTTTTACTGATATTGAAAATTTTACCGGTCTCTGTGAAAAAACCCCTCCTGAAAAAATAGTTACAATTCTAAACCAGTTTTTTACTGAGATGGTGAAGGTAATTCACAAACACAATGGTCTTGTAGATAAATTTATTGGTGATGCAATTATGGCTATCTGGGGTGCCCCAAAAATACTGGATAGAGAAACACAAGCTGATCTTGCAGCAAAGTGCTCACTTGCTATGAAAGAAGAATTACAAAAATTAAACCAACTGTGGACAAGAATCGGATTGGAAGGAAATTTAAAAATTAGAATCGGAATAAACACTGACGAAGCTATTACAGGAAACATAGGTTCCCTTGAAAGAATACAATTCAGTGCTATTGGCGATGGAGTAAATATTGCATCCAGACTGGAAAGCGCTAATAAAGTATACGGCACAGGAATACTTATTTCAGGAAAAACTGCACGTCTTTTGGGGAAAAATTACTTCATGCGTGAAATTGATACTGTGTTTGTTTCAGGAAAAAATACACCCATAGATATTTATGAACTTATGAGTTCACAAGAATATAATAGTGACCTAGTAAACAAATATTCAGAAGCACTTAAGTGTTATAGAAATAAAAATTTTGATTCTGCAATGGAATTATGGAGTCAATGCTTAAAAATAAAAGAAAATGATAACCCATCAAAAGTTATGTATGATAGAGCATTAAAGCTGAAACAATATCAGATAACCTCAAAACTTACTGAAAACTGGCAGCCTATTTGGTCTCTTGAAAATAAATGATCTAAGATTCTTCATGCTCATCATGATTAGACAATGTACCAATCATATATACCGTAAGAAATACCCCGCCAACTATTAATAGTGAAAGTGATACTGAAATTACTACATCCATTTTTATATATAGCCCTCGACAAGCTCGGGCTTCCCTTTAATAACTAATAAACTACTAATTAACACAAAATAAACATCGAATATAACAAATCTAGTATAAATTATAACGCTAGCGATGAAATCACTTCTTTTAAAAACCTTTATGAAATCCTGGGATTTGGCTTTTAAAAAGCACCCATGGATTGAGGCATTTTGCCTGTCTTTTCTTTTTCACTTATTTTTATTAAACTTTCTCTGGTTTTGCTGTCAGATCCATGTCATGATATTTCCACAAAAAGCTGTAGAGCATGTAATAAAAATTGAATTTTTAAAATGAAAGCAGAAATAATTTCAAAAAGGAAGAAATATTCCTTGAAAAAAGATAAAGATTCCCTTGAAAAAGTCATAGGCAAACTTTTAATTTCAAAAAAACTTACTCTATCTGTAGCTGAATCATGTACAGGAGGACTCATCTCTAAACGTTTAACAGATGTTCCTGGCAGTTCAAAATACATTAAACTAAACGCCATAACATACTCAAATAAAGCAAAAAATCTATTACTGAAAGTACCTGAGACTTTACTTAAAAAATACGGTGCTGTAAGTTCTCAGGTAGCAGCTAAAATGGCAGCTGGAATTAAGGAGCTTTCAGATACTGACATAGGTCTATCAGTTACAGGAATTGCAGGACCTGATGGAGGAAGTGAAAATAAACCTATAGGGCTGGTATATTTTGGACTTGCAAAAGGGAAAAAAGTTAAAACCAAAAAAGTTTATTTTGGATCTAATTCGTCCAGAGAAGAAATAAGATGGTTAGCCAGTCAGTTTGCGTTAAATTGGCTAAGACAAGAACTTATAAAAAAATAAGCGATTTCGCCATCTCTACATTTAATGCATGCCCGCTTCTAAAACCAATTACATGCATATTTATTTCAAGTGGATTTATACCGCATAAACGTAAGTCACCTATAATATCCAATATTTTATGATGAACAGGTTCAAGAGGTTCGTGAAGTTTTTTATTGAATCCATCTTCTGTAAGAGTCAGAAGTGTATCAGACATGCCAAAAAAATCATTTTCTTCTTTTGTAGCAAAAGTCCTGGCACGTAAAATCTTTTCAAAACCATCACTTAATTCCCAGCTAGCCCATAACTTTCCTAAAGCCTTATGCTCCCAGTCCATAAAATAACTTACTTTAAAACCTTTATGTGGAATGGCAGTAATTACCTTATTATTTTCTTTTAAAAAAATCACTTCTTTTAAATTATGTTTGATTTCTACTAGTGAATTATATTTTGCATCTAAAAGTGCATTTTGCCAGTGAATTGCACTCCCATCACCGAACACCAGCTCATTTTTATTTGTTCTTACTTCAATATCATTTATCCCTAGTAGAGAACATGCAGCTAAAAAATGTTCAACCAAACATATGTTCTCAGTCCCATTTGTTAAAACAGTATTTCTGTTTGCATAGTTAACATTATTTACATCAGCTTTAATTTTTTCGTTATTTAAGGTAAAAACAATTCCAGTGCCTTTATCTGCCTTATTAATTGAAACAGTTACTTCCTCTTTTGAAAATAATCCATTACCATTTACTTGGATAGCCTTATCATCAGTTTTATAAACTACATTTATCATGGCATTTAAATTAAAAAACTCTAACTCAAGCTCAACAATCTTACCGCCAAATATTCCTCATATAAAGTATCAATTTCATATTATAGGACTAAGTATTATTTTACTTATTAAGAGTTATTTGGAAATAATCAAATTAAAGGTTCCTAAAGGACAAATACTAGAACAGATTGTAACAATAGGTTTTAATACTTTACCAATGGTTATTCTTATCACTACTTTCTCAGGAATGGTAGCATCACTTGAAACATCTTACTGGCTAAATCAATATGGCGCCAGAGATACTGTTGGTTCATTAATTTGTCTGGCATCAGTAGTTGAAATTGCACCTGTATTTGTAAGCTTTGCAATAGGAGCACAAGCCGGCACTGCTATTACAGCTGAGCTCGGGCATATGCAGATTACAGAACAAATTTCCGCCATGAGACTTTCAAAAGTAAATCCTATAAATTATCTTATAGCACCCAGATTAGTTGCAATAATTTATTCTCTTCCAATCTCTATAATTATCGGTGCATTTTCAGCAATAATTGGCGGCATGATAATTGCATACTTTCATGCACATATTGAATTTAGTATTTTTCTAGATTCAGTATGGAGAGTTTTAAAATTCAAAGATGTTTTTAATTCCTTTATAAAAGCATTTTTACTTTCTAATTATCTTATAGCTATTCATACTTCTTTTGGGCTTAGTACCAGAGGCGGCGCCAAAGAAGTAGGAATAATGACATCGTTAAGTACCATATGGGCTACTGTAGGCGTGGTTTGCCTGGATGCAATTTTAGATTATTTTATGTATGTTGATTAGGCATTTCCTAAAGGATTTACATTTTCATGTTTTGTCGAATTCTCTGGAGTAGAATGTTCTCTTGCACTTGCCTGTGCACCGTTTTTTAATGCTCCCATTCCGACATAAATAGCAGCAGGTAAAAATCCACCGAATGCAGCGGCTCCACCAACTGCCATAAGAGCTAAAGCTCTGCACGTTGCTCCTCTTATTGTTGCATTTTGGACACTCATATAAAACCCTCTCTAATAAAGCTGAAGTGTTTACATCTATATAAAGCACTACCCAAAAATAATTTGACAGCAGACTCTCTTAACTGTTTGTTAACTTAAAACTAATTAATTTTATTGAAAAGACACTAAAGAACTAAAGCTGGATCTGCTTGAGCTTGTTTTGACTGAGGATTCCCTTTTAATTTAGAAATAAAGCCAGATACTGTACTTTTAAACGGAGTATTTTCAAGTCCCCAGTGAATAAGACCTTGTTGTACTATCTGAGCACCTGTATCTATAGCAAAATTACCTGTAGATGCATCGACTACTCTACTTAATGATTTCATACCAATTTCATCAAACACTACATCAGAATCTATATCTCCTGGATCCATATAATCAAGAGCAATCAGAGCAATTCTAAATGCAAATTGAACAATTATATTCCCAAAGCCTATGGCTGCTCTTTTTGCACTATCTATCATTTTGCTGCCTGAAGGAGTAATATTATTTGTATTAAATACAATTCTTCCCGCAGTATTTCCAAGTGCAGATTTAGCACTTTTTATTAATACTCCTCTGTTAATTGGTCTATTCTCAGAAGCTTCTCTAATAGTGTTAGTAGTGCTGTGCCTTAAAAGTTCAGAGCCTAGTCTAAAAAGTGTGCCTGTAACTGGATTTACAAATGATCTTTCTAAAACTCTAAGCGGCGCACGTAAACCTATATCGGCCACATTATGAAATTGTAAAAATCCAAGTGTATCTAAAAAACTGCTTGGAGCTTGAGTAGTGCTTGCAAGTTGTGGATTTGCAGGAGTTGGTGATGGGCTTTCTACAGCAGAAACAAAAGCTTGATTTCGTCCATTAGAATCAGGCACTCTAGGTGCAATTCTCTGGGGGATATGCTGAGGTGCTGTTGCTGAAGCTGTTTTCATATTTTTTATCTGTTTTTTATCTGATTTCCTGATTTATAAATCAGCTTTTTTGTTTACCTGTGGTGTTTTTCCCTACAGGGGACACCAATAATGGTGTACACCTGCATAATGTATCAAAATTAGAAGTCAAAAATATTAAACATAACCGCCAAGATTAAATATTTTAATAATTAAGTTAAATTATTAATTTCATTTTATTTTTACGTAGGTCTATGCATTATTATCATAAGTAGAATTCAGTAAAGATTAAAAATATTTAAGGTTCGTGGCTATATGTACTATTGTTTTATCTTGTATATATCTTTTTAAGCTACTTTAAGACCAAGTGCTCTGTTTAATACAGAACCCCATCCTTCAGATAATTCCCCAAATACTGGTTCATAATAAGCTTCTTGAGTTTCTCTTTCCTTATCAATTACTTCTTTACCTAGGGTTTCCATATGATGCAAGAACTGATCATTATAATTTTGAGGTAAATCTTCAATATCTTTATCAGTTACATATTCTTTTCCAAGTATTTTTTGTACTGACTGATTAATAAGTTCTCTTTCTCCCCAGAAACCTCTTCTTTCAGAGAAAAATCTTACAAAGCCAGTATTAACCAGCTGCTTAATTACACCTCTTAAAAATTTAAGACTTCTAGTGCTTTCATCTCTCACAAATAAATTCATAAATGAATCTACAAAGCTAAGCCCTGTTAAAGCTAAACCACTAGCACCTGCAATAAATCTTCTCTTTTTATTAGCTAAAAGTACTTTTGCGGCTGTACCAATATTAGGATTACTTTCTATTTTTTCTTTAAGTTCATTATATTCTCTACGACGATTAAACTCAGGACTAAAAAATTTAAATGCATAATTAACAAAAGACGCTGGAGCTCTAAGCGAAGATAAGAAGCTAAGAAAAGGAGTACCGGTTTTTATTCCAGCTAAATTCCAAATAAGTCTTAGAGGTTCTGCTATGCATGATCCAAATACACCAATGGCTCCACAAAATGGAGCAGTTAGATTAACAAGAGAAAATCTTTCCATCTCTTTAATATCATGTTTAGATGCATCATTGTTTCCACTTTGATCAATAAAACCTTTAGTAAGTATTTGGGAAGGATCCTTTATTCTTTTACTTTCATTAGTACCTTCTAATTCTCCTCTTTCGATTTTTTGCCTTATTACAGTTGCCGAGTTTTTCCAACCTTGCCAGTGCTGATCAATCCTATTCATAAGCATCCAGCAATATGCACCCAAAGGAGATTTTTTATTTAATTCAGGATCTTTTTTAAGGTGCCTGTATTCTTGCATTTTATCAACATATGTTTGAGCATCTTTTTTAAGTTCTGTTTTTAAATTATCTAAATCCCTTTTTGCATTTGTACTAAAAATTGATTTGATTGAAAGCCATCCAAGCTTACATATTCTTTCGACAAATTTATTTTCCAAAGCATTTGGAAACATATACGTTAATCTCCATGTAAGCCTGCTTGGAGTTTGTAAAACAGAAAATACAAGGTCACTTAATTTTTCACCTAGAAATGGAGCTACTGCTAATGCAATTGGCTGTACAGTTGAAACCAGCTTTGTAAATCTCCACATTTTATTAATTACTTTATCTTTAAAAAGAGAGGTCACCTCGCCAAAATCATCTAATCGGGAAACTTTTCTATTTGCTTGATTTTGATCTTTTAATACCTCATCTGATAATTTAGCTTCAGATGCATAAATATGCCTATACATGCTATCTTCTCTCATTCCAAAAAATGCTCCGGAGCTGCCTAAAAATATGTTTTTTGCTAATTGAGCAATTTTACTATCAGGTGCTAAAAAGCTGCCAAACCATTCACCTATTATTCCAGTAATAAAAGATATATCTAAATCCCATGCACATTTTGTGCCTACATCAGAATTTACACGAGCCCATGGAGAGCCAGTATGAGCAGAACTTATTTGTTTTGGTCCATGAATGATATTGTGATCAATACCAAACAGGTTCTGATTGTGCTCAATTCTTGTCATATTTGTTTTTTAATAAACTGCTTAAATTGTGGCTAAATATATTATTTAAAATGAAAACATTTTGCTACTTTAGAAAGCATACAAACTGTTATCACTTAATCTGATTATTTACGATTTTATAATTACAAGTCAATCTTTTCTTAACAATTCAATCAGATTTTAATTTCTTAGATAATCCTCCTTAACCTGGAGTAGTGTACCAATTAGCTGATACATCTGTCACCTAAATATTTAGAATTTTTTAACAATTCAAAATCAAAGAAAAAATGTCTTTTTTCATGAGATTCTGTAAAAAATAAACTAGCCAAGATAAAATGTTATTTCTACAATGAAATTATTTGAATATGAAGCAAAAACAATAATGAGTTCTGTGGGTATTCCTGTTCCACAGGGTCAAACCATAAAGGTTGCTGAAGAAGTTTTTAACCTGAGGGTTAACTATCCTGTAGTCATTAAATGTCAGGTTCAAACAGGCGGAAGAGGAAAAGCAGGCGGGGTAAAGTTTGCAAATAATGTAGATGAGTCCTATGAAATTGCAAAAAAACTTTCAGGCCTGGAAATTAACGGAATTAAAACCTCTTGTCTTTTAATTGAGCCAAAAACTGAAATTGAAAAAGAATTATATGTAGCTATTACTCTGGATCGCACAAAAAAATGTCACATACTTCTTGGATCATCGGAGGGGGGGATTGAAATAGAATCCTCTGGGGCAGTAAAAATTATTCCTGTTAAAAAAGAATATGAGCCTTATCTTGGCAGAAAGCTTGCAAGAAGCATGGGACTTGAAGGTCAAAAACTTGCAATGGTTGGAAGTATTATTAATAAACTTTATTTCCTCTATGAAATGCATGATCTTGATCTCGCTGAAATTAACCCTCTTGTTTTTACAAAAGACGGGAAAATAATTGCCCTGGATGGAAAGATGACTGTTAACGATGATGCCATAGACAGACAACCGTTTTTTCAAGGCTGGGAAATAAATCACATGACGGACATTAGTGAGAGAGAATTAAAAGCAAAAGTTGCAGGACTAAATCTGGTTGAGCTTAGCGGAAAAATTGGAATTATTTGTAATGGTGCAGGACTTACCATGGCTACGATGGATCTGGTAAAAAAACACGGCGGCGAACCTGCTAATTTTCTGGATGTGGGTGGAGGCGCAGATGAAGGGCAAGTACAAAGAGCACTTAAACTGGTTGCTGATAATCCAAACGTAAAAATTATTCTTGTAAATATTTTAGGTGGAATTACAGCATGTGATGAAGTTGCAAAAGCACTTAAATCATTCAGCGAACAAAATCCAGGCAGGAAAGTAGTGGTAAGACTTCTTGGAAATAATCAGGATAAAGCTATTGAAATTATGAAAGGTACAGGAATAAAATCAATAGACGATCTAGATCAGGCAGTAAAAGAAGCCGTTATGCTTGGAGGCAAAACCTAACGAAAAGCACTGTAGGGGCAGGTCTTGACCTGCCCAGATAACGTGATAAGGAAAGACTATGGCAGTACTCATAAACAAAGAATCAAAAATCATTATCCAGGGCATTACAGGCTCCATGGGTAAGACACATACAGCTCATATGCTTAAATACGGTACTAAGATTGTGGCTGGGGTTACCCCTGGAAAAAAAGGACAAGAAGTTTCAAAAGTTATGGTTTATGACACAGTATCAGAAGCTAAAGAAAAAACAGGAGCTACTGTAAGCTGTATTTTTGTACCTGCTTATTCGGTTCTGGATGCAGCATATGAAGCATTTGATGCAGCAATGGAGCTGGTAATTATCATCACAGAAGGTATTCCTCCACATGATGAAGTAAAAATTATTAGTCGTGCAAATGAAATGGGAGTAAAAGTTATCGGTCCAAATTGCCCAGGAATTATTACACCAGGTGAATGTTTAATTGGAATACATCCTGGAATTATTTATAAGCCCGGAAAAGTTGGAATGATTAGCAGAAGCGGAACACTTACTTATGAAGTAGCGCTTGCGCTTTCAAATGCCGGAATTGGTCAGTCTACCTGTATAGGTATTGGCGGTGATCCTGTAATTGGTCTTGGATTTATTGAGTGTCTGAAATTATTTAATAACGATCCGGACACTGAAGCTATAGTTCTTATGGGTGAAATTGGCGGTACAGCAGAAGAAGAAGCAGCAGAACTTATTAAAAAAGAAATTAAAAAACCAGTGGTGGCTTACATAGCAGGACGTACAGCACCACCTGGAAAAAGAATGGGACATGCAGGTGCCATTATTTCAGGCGGAAAAGGAACTGCTGAAAGTAAAGTAAAAGCATTTCGTGATGCAAAAGTAGAAGTAGCAGAAGTACCCAGTGAAGTAGTGGAGCTTATTAAAAAAGTAATTAAGACTCCTGCAAAAGTATAGATTACGCAGCCCTTTTCGAAAGTACTGTTTCCAGATCAAATTCTTCCGCTATTCCGGGCAATATTACTTCACCAACACTACCTCTGATTTTTTCTTTCAGTGCAATTCTTGGAATATTTTCTCCGTGAACTAAAAATACAATTTTAGGTTTAACCATTTTTACAATTTCAAAAAGTTGTGTGGCATCTGCATGTGAAGAAAAGCCTCTGGGATCATAAATTTCAGCTTTAACTTCTAGGCTTTTACCTCTCAGGTGTACCGTATCGCATCCTCGAGCTAACCTGTCTGCTAATGATCCTGGAGGTCTGTAAGATGGAAAAGCAAAAGTATTATTTGGGTTTTCTAATCCATTAATATAATGCTGCACTATTTTTCCTTCAGAGCCAGAAATGCTGGAGCTGGCTAATATTACACAGGGTTTACCATCATAATGAGTAGTATATGCAAAAGGATTTCCCATCATATTAAAGGCACTGCTAATTTCATCACTGAAGTACTCTCTGTAATGAAGATAAATGTCGGTAACTACCTCACCCAGCGGAGCATCCAGTACTATTCTTAAATCATCTGGCAATTGCCCTTCATATTTCCCTTTATTTAAATGATAAAGAAGTTCCTGAGTTCTTTGAATTGAAAAAACCGAAATCGGAAAATTCCCACTCCTGGAGATCGTTCTATCAATTGAATGATACATATCATTTAATGAGTTATTAAAATCCGGATGTAGCTCTCTGGCGCCATAAGTAGACTCAAGAAGCAAAACATCTGCTTCAGGTAATGTCTCAGGAAAATCAAAAAGCTTTTTATTTTTATTTCCTACATCACCTGAAAAAAGTATTCTAAGACCATTATTTTCAATTAATGTAAATGATGAACCTAATATATGTGCTGCAGGAATAAAAGTTACATAAATACCTTCTGCTACTTCAACTCTCTGGTTATGATCTACCGTGGGTTTGTATTTTTCCATTACACTTTCTGCTCTATGTCGTGGTTCATTCTGAAACAATAAAGCTGCAGTAATATCTTTAGTAGGATGAACAGAAAATATTCCTCCTTTAAATCCCTGCTCTACAAAATTCGGCAAATCACCTACATGATCGGTATGTGGATGTGAAAGTACTACTGCATTCACATTCGTGTTTCTTTTTAATCTATCCGGTAAAGGTATTTGATTTTTATCAAGCCTGGAACCACAGTCAAGCAACACACTGGCTTTATTATTATCAAGCCTATGCATAGACCCGGTGACTTCGCCACCTGACGCACCCCAGAAAGTAATCTTCATTGAAAATTAGTCTATCAATAAAATTAATTAAAAATCTAAGATAGTAAATAACTTGTTACTGTTTAAGGCTTCTTACAATAAAACGCATTTAGCTAAGAAACGCACTCGCTTCTTTCATTTTTTTTGACAGTTTGCTTGGCGGTGAAGTTTCATGTAATTTCATAGGTATCTTCTTAATTAGAAAAAGATACCACTTATGAAGGGAATCAAAAAGAACAATTATTGCCAGCCCTGCAATTGTGGAAACCAAAATAATATTTACAAGAAGGCTTGGTCCTGAGACCAAGCCTTCGGACAATTGTGCAATCATTCCAAAGCCCGGATCAAACACTTGCTCAAGTGCACAAGTAATTGTTACAGTAAACATAAAAAACATTGGAAGTGCAGCTACCCAAAGATATTTTGCCTTTCCCATTTTAATTAAAATAGTCGAGCCTATAGCTAAAGCAATAGCAGCTAAGAGTTGATTTGCTACACCAAATATAGGCCAAATAGTGGCAACATTTCCATAATAAATCATATAACCCCATGCACATACTATAAGTAAGCTGCCTACTACATTTGTAACTTTATTTTTGTAATCTGCCCATGAAGAATTAAAAATACCAAGTGATTCCTGAAATAAAAATCTGGAGACTCTGGTACCAGCATCAATAGTAGTAAGAATAAATAAAGCTTCAAACATAATTGCAAAGTGATACCAGATAGCTGCAAAAGCTCCCATAAAAGGTAAGCTGCTGAATACTTTTGTCATGCCTACAGCAAGACTTACTGCGCCACCTGTTCTGCCAATTAAATTTTCTTCACCAACTAGTTTTGTGAGCGAACTTAACTCTACAGGTGTAACCCATACAGGCATGTGAGTTGAATTAATTGCATAGTAATCACCAGGATATAAAATACATGCTGCAATTAATGCCATAATTGCTACAAAAGCTTCCATAAGCATTCCACCGTAACCTATAAATAAACTTTCTGATTCTTTCATTATTAATTTTGGAGTGGTGCCAGAGCCAATCACCGAATGAAATCCTGAAATTGCACCGCAGGCAATTGTTATAAAAAGAAACGGAAAAAGCTTGCCAGGCAAAACTGGTCCACCACCGTTTATAAATTTTGTAACCGGTGGCATTTCTAAATTTGGTGCTACAAAAATAACACCTGCTGCCAGTAAAAAAATCACTCCGATTTTTAAAAATGAACTAAGATAATCCCTCGGAGCAAGCAAAAGCCAGACCGGAAGCGATGATGCAAAAAAACCATAAGCAGCCAGCATTATTGTTAGGACTTTCCCGTCATAAATAAAAAACTTTGCTATAGATTCATTTTCCTGTACCCATTGACCGGAAATCACTGCAAAAATTAAAAGTAAAAATCCGATTATAGATGCTTCTTGTGTTTTACCTGGCCTAAGATATCTTAAATATATTCCTATAAACATTGCTATTGGAATAGTTGCTGCAATTGTAAATAGTCCCCATGCACTATCTTTAAGTGCATTTACTACAGCAAGTCCAAGACCAGCCATAGCAACAATCATAATAATAAATATTGCAATGCCGCTTGCAATTCCACAAACAGGTCCAATCTCTTCCAGTGCAAACTGAGAAATGGATTTCCCGTCTCTTCTTATGGACATAACTAAAATAATAAAGTCATGAACAGCACCAGCAAAAACTGAACCAATTAATATCCACAAAAAACCTGGAAGATACCCAAACTGTGCTGCAAGCACAGGTCCCATAAGCGGTCCAGCTCCTGCAATTGCAGCAAAATGATGACCAAAAACAATGTATTTGTTAGTAGGCACATAATCATGACCATTATTTAACCGTTCACTAGGAGTAATTCGGCTATCATCAAGATTTATGATTTTTTTTGCTATGAATCTTCCGTAAAATCGATATCCAAGTGCCAGAAAACAAATCGATGCAGTGGTTAGCCACAATGCATTTATTTTTTCTGTGGGATTAAATATCTGTGAAACAAATGCAAACGAAACTATGCAAAAAATAAAAACCAATATCCAGAAAATATGCTTTAAAATTTTCATCATCTAATATAGTCAGTTATTATGTTAATCCAATACCCTCTTTTTCCTAGAGCCATAACTTATAAATTATGTTTTTGCCTACCGCCTTCCTCGCTCATTCTTCGCTTGTCAGGCTTTGCAAAGTGCACTTTTTAATGACTTCCTCTTTAGGTCATTCAGATTTTACCGAGTGAATCGGATAAAATCTTACTTTATAAGTAGCTTACTTAGAAGTGTCACATCAGCTAGGCAGTAACTAAACTATCTATATTTTGTCATATATGATTATGCATTCTTAACACTGGATTCTTTGTCAGTATAGGGAATTTGTTATCTTATTGAATTTTGTTATTTTTGACTATACTTAACTCATTCTTATTTAAATTAAGACAGTTTTTAACATGAGAACCCTATATTTAATCCTGTGGGGTATATTGCAGTATGATAATATCTTTATCTACTGAAGAGACCAAATTAACCATACATAGTTGAGCACCAGATTTAAAATCAGTTCTCCTGAAATAACCATCCAAGGTATCCTCTGGCATCTTACAAAGGATATCATTTAATTTTATGGATATAGTTATTGGCATTTTATTTGCCTTTTTATTAATTTTAATTAATGGATTCTTTGTAGCAATAGAGTTCGCCCTTGCACGGGTAAACAAAACTAGGATTGAGCAAAAGGTAAAAGAAGGCAGCAAAACAGCTGTTCTGATTTTAAATGCATTAAACAAAATTGACCGCTATATTTCAGCTGCACAGGTAGGAATTACTATAAGTAGCCTGGTTTTGGGTGCCATTGGTGAATTAACTATTGCAAAAGCACTTATTCCAATAGTAGAACCATTTACCTCAAATGAACTTATAAACATTACTGCACACAGTATTGCATTACCACTTGCCCTCTTAATGGTTACCTATTTCCATGTAGTAATCGGTGAAATTATACCTAAAACAATTGCCTTTATAGATCCAGGTAAAACAGCATTTTATTTAATATGGCCTCTTGAAATATTTAAACTAATTACTAGTCCACTTGTTAAATTTTTAAATATTTCAGCATCAAGCATATTAAGAATATTTGGAATAACTGATCTAAGAACTACTTTCGTATACACTGAAGATGAACTTAAAATGCTACTGAACGTTAGTCAAGAAGAAGGTGTGCTTGAACAATCAGAAAAAGAAATGATTACAAATATTTTTGATTTTCCTGACACCGTTGTACGTGAAGTAATGACACCCAGACCCGACATGGTATGCATAGATGCAAATGAACCAATAGACAGTGCTGTAAAAATTGCTATTGACTCAAAACACTCCAGAATCCCCATTTACGAAAAATCAATCGATAACATAATTGGAGTAATTACAACAAGGGATTTGCTTGAAGAGACATCTCATGGGAATAAAACCAAACCAGTAAAAGAAATCGCAAAGCCCGTAATTAAAGTCCCTGAGAGTAAAGCACTAGATGATCTTTTGACTGAATTAAAGAGAAAATCACTTCAAATGGCAATAGTTATCGGGGAATTCGGAGGTACTTCAGGACTTGTCACTGTTGAAGACATAATAGAAGAAATTGTCGGGGAAATTCACGACGAATTTGATAATGAAACGGATTCTATCCAGGTCCTTCCAAATTCAGATATTATTCTGGATGGAAAACTTAACCTTGACGAGTTAAATGAAAAATTAGGTACAGATTTTTCAAAAGAACATTACGACACCATTGGAGGGTTAACCTTTGGATTAATTGGCAAGGAACCAAATATTGGTGATGAAGTTGAGAGCAACGGTTATATACTTAAAGTAGAAGCAAAAGACAAGCAAAGAATCAACAAAATAAGACTTATTAAAAAATTACAGGCAATCCCTGAAGGAACTAACAGCAAAAATGACAAGAACCACAAGCAAAAAAAAGAAATTAAGCCAAATATAATCACAGCAAGAAAATAAATCAACTTATACGTTAATTTATTTCGGGAGGCAAATATGGAAAATGAAAATGATACAATCCTGGCTATTGATGTTGGGAACAGTTCAATACACTGGAATTATATTAATAATACAAAGGTTGAAGACTATAAACGGAACAAACACACTGAGCTAAGCCTACTGCCATGGGATGAAGTTAAAGAAAAAAATATTCCTGTAGTTATAGCAGGAGCATTGCCTCATATAAATGAAGCTGCTAAAACCATAGCAGAAGACTACAAAATAAAACTTCTTGAAATAACCATAAATAATCAAAAGATAATTAAAAACACTTACCCAACGTTAGGAATAGATAGGATATGCAATTTAATAGGTGGACTGAATTCCTTTTCAAAGCTGGATACTCCGCTTGTAATAGTTGATTTTGGCAGTGCAACCACTGTAACGTCCTGCGACAATAAAGGGAATTTCCTGGGCGGGATTATTAGAACCGGTTTTGATGTTGAACTTAAAGCAATTTCAAGTAAAACTTTATCATTACCTCATGTTGAGCTGGCTAAAGAACAAAAAATTAAAAGACTTAATCCTCTAGCTAAAAATACTGAAGATGCAATTTTAAATGGTGTAATTATCGGACAAATTGCACTCTTGGAAGAATATTTAAAGCTTTTCAAGAAAGAAACATCCACAAATCCAAAGGTAATTATTACTGGCGGCAATTCCTCAATTATTGCAAGGCTATGGGAACACAATGATTTTACTTTTGATCCTATGATTACTTTAAAAGGGATTTACCACTGCTATACTGCAAGCCTGATTCATTCTACGTAACCTCTCCCCTGAAAGCGAGGTTTGCTAACCTCGCTTTCTGATCTCATATTTGTCAAATACATACTTGGCGTATGCTTTTGTTAACTCAAAACCAATATTACCTTCTAAAAATCCTAACCTAAAGATATAGCGAAATATAAATGCCCAGGCTGCTCTTAAAAACGGAATATAAAATACTTTATCTGATATTTCTTTACTGGCTAGCTCCGCATATTTTTTTAGTGATTTTTTATATTCTTTAATATTACTGTAAGCATAGTGCTCAAGAGGATGATTTAAATATGCTACTGGACCATCCATGGTTATGCTTTCATGTACTGCACGATCAGCAAAATGAGCATTTATATTGTTTTTAAACAATCTAAGTTGATAGTCAGGGTAATATCCTCCATATTTTATCCATCTGTTTCCAATATAAAATTTTCTTTTAATCTTAAATCCATTATAGATATTTGGATTTTTAATTATCTGTAAGATTTCATCTTTAAGCTCTTTAGCGACAATTTCATCTGCATCCAGAGATAAAATCCAGTTACCGGTACACTTTGAAATAGCAAGATTTTTTTGAGCTGAATAACCTCGCCATTTTTCTCTGTATATCATTACATTAAACATTTCAAGTATATTTAATGTGCCATCTGTGCTGTTTGAATCTACCACAACAATTTGATCTACCCAGTTATGGATGGCATTTAAAGTTTTTTCAATTATACGTTCTTCGTTATAAGTAATTATGGAAACAGATAAAAGAGGTTTTTTAAGTTTTGAGGCACTAGCCATAACAGCTTTTACTCTTTTACTCTTTTACTCAGCTTCAATCCTTAGTTTTTCTCTTGTCTCTGTTGACTCTGTTTGCACAGGTGAAAGCACAGGTTTTTCTGTAGCTTTTGGTTTGTTTGGATTAACTGGTAAGGTAACATAAAAGACTGTTCCGGAATCAACTCCTGGCTCACACCATATAGAACCATTATATATTTCAACAATTTTTTTACATACAGCAAGCCCAAGTCCAATTCCTGAGAACTTTCTGGTAACAGAGTTATCCACTCTGTAAAACGGTTCAAATACATGCTTAGCCTGATTAAAAGTCAATCCGATTCCTCGATCAGCAATTGAAATAGTTACATTTTCTCTGTCATTTAAAATTTTAACTGATATATTACCGCCGTCAGGACTGAATTTCATGGAGTTATTAAGTAAGTTTCCAAAGAGCTTTTGCAGGTTTTGAGTTTCGCTGATAATAATAGGTTCGTAGCCAAGACAATTAACATCCATATTGAATTTTATTTCGTTAAATTTAAGTTCTTGTTCACGGAAGCAGTATCTAACAAGCTCGGTAAGATTAACCGGCATAGTATGTAATTTATCATTTGAGGCACCAAAATGATTACCTGCAACTTCCAGATAGTCTGTAATCACTCTGTCTAATTGTCTTGCTGAATCAGTAATCTGCTCTGCAAAGTCTTTTACTGTTTTTTCATCATACTCTCTATGTGCAATTAACTCACTAAAACCAATTATGCTTGAAACAGGGGTTTTCAATTCATGGCTAACTACTGACAGTAAGTCAGTTTTAATTTTGTCAGCTTCAAGAAGTCTTTTATTTACTTCACTTAACTGAACATTCCGTTCACGGAGTTTAGCAATTAATTGCCTGTTTAAATGATCTAGTTTTTTCAGCTCTGTAATATTTTTAAAGGTGTAAATAAATCCGTTTGGCCTTTGTAATTCATCTCTAAAGAAATTACAACCTACCAGCATTAACGCAGAGCTCTCATTTAATGTTTTAATTTCAATTTCAGACTGCCAACCGGTTTTTTTACTTATGCCCTTGATAGATTCTTCTGCTATTGCAAGAGGAAGTATTTCATTTATTTTAGCTTTATTCTTTCCGAAACATTTTTCAAAGCTTTGATTATATTCTTTTATATTTCCAGCTAGATCAGTAATAACCACAGATTCATCAGTAAATGAAAATGCTTCTATAATTTTTGCTTGTTTTATTTTATTGTTATCACTTAAAGCATTGATTAAAAGTGCTTCCTGAAACTTACTTATATAAAAAGGATCCAGTTCTGCAATAGGTGCATTTTTAAGTTTTATCAGTAATTTCTTTTCCCGCACAGATAAAGTCTTACAGTAATTTTTATAGAAAAAATCAAACACCGTGGTTATTATTGATTTGTCAAATGTAAGGAAAAATCTCGATTTTTGTTCTTTCAGATTTTGTTCTTCAGGAGCTGGTTCATCAAAAATAACAAGAAAACTAAGCAAGTCTGAGATTCCAATATATAGATGCTCATTACTCTCATCTGAAAGCGGCACTCTAAGAAGATAAGAATCAGAGATTTTTCTAAGATTTAAATTATTAACCAGTTTATTTGCCTGAACAAGAAATGCAGACTTTTCATAATCTTTATAGAATTTTCTCAGGAGTCCATCTAATGTTTCAATCGGGAAGCGAAAATTTAAGCTCTGAACTGGCAGACTTATGCTTTCTAAGTAATTAAAAATAGATTTATGCATGTGGTTATTTCTTATGTACCTCAGTCCGTTTAATCTCATTCAAACATTAAATGGTTTTAATAGAAGTATTTTTTATTTCTTATGATATCAACCTTTTGTACTAGTCATATTTCCCGAGTTTACCAGTAATTTAACTAAGAAGAAATTAAGAAGGCATCTCGAGTAACAGTGCAAGACGAGAGGATTTTGGGGCTGTTCCACTTACATTTTCTGATAATATGCTCTGAAGATTTTTACTCATTTCTTTAAGCGGTAAAGTACCAATAGTTTCAAGTACCTGAGGCAGCCAACTAGGGTCATATTTATGTCCAATTTTTGCGGCCTGTTCAACTAGCCCACTGGTACAGATAACCAGTTTAGACTTACTGGATATATATGAAACTGACTCTTCGTATTCTGAATTTACATTCAGACCTAACGGATTGTCTTTTTTATTATTACCTACAACAAGATTTGAGATCTGCTGCTCGGGCCCGATTAAAAAAGGATCTGAATGGTTTGCATTTGAGTATCTTACTTTTCTTGCTTCAAGATTAAATACACCGTACCAGGCATTAAAAGTAATTCCCGTAGATTTAAAAAGATCGTTTAACTCTTCATTTAAATATTTCATGACCTTTGCTGGATTAAGTGATATTTCTGCTTTTGTCTTCAGACTATTCATTTCACCCATGATATAACCGCTTAAGATTGCAAGCGGAGAACCGCAAAATTTAGTTTTATCTCCATGAACATCATCCGCCTGTGCTATTAAAACCAGGGTGATTTCTGCTCCGAGTTCAGAAATCCACCAGAAATTACCATTATATGCTGCTTCTTTATCCTCAAGCACGCTAAATAATATTTTTTTATTTCCACTGCTGCCCGATAATATATTTTGAATCTGTAAGAGATACTCAGATTCAAGTTGATTTTTTTGATCTAATTCTTCAGGCTCACTTATATCTTTTTTAAGTGAGAACCTCGTCATTGAAACAGCTGAAAGCTTCGATAATAATTTAATATTCTTACTGGTTTCTTTACTTAAGTTAAAAGAATAATCAGCCAGATACATTACTACCAAACCATGAACTATTTTTCTACCCTGGATATAGTCATAAACAGGAATAAAGATAAAGTTGTTTTTTTCGCCAAGCTTTAATGAAGCTGGTTGCTGCTGATCAATAACCCAGGCAAATATTTTACTGCTGACATTCTCGTTAAAAATATTTTTTATTGATTCTGCATCACCAATCTGGCATAAGACCTGGATTGAATCATTTATTTTTTCAACAAAAGATAGAAATTGAATATTAAAAGTATGACTTAAAACCTCAAGCAGTGAATGGACTACATCTTGTTTTGAATTAAAAGAATCCAGCTTATTTACAAAGGAAAGGATATGACCCGTTAATAATGAATAGCCTTGTTGTTGTTCTTCTTTAATAACCATAGTTAACCAAAATCTAAGACTGTTAATAATTTAAAATGTTACCATTATAAAAGAATGTACAGATGGAGCATCTCTCCAGCTCCTCAAAATAACATAACTACAATACAATTAAAATCTTATGTTTTCTACAGATCTTAAAACCAAATATCCAGAAACCACTAAATTTTTAACCAATGCCATATTAAAAAACAAATTGGCCAATTCCTATATTTTCGTAGGTAAAGAGCCTGAGGAAATGCTGCATCTGGTTATTAACCTGGCAAAGATTCTTAATTGTCAAAAAAATAAAAACCAGATTGGAAGTGCATGTGATGAATGTTTAAACTGTAAATGGCTTGAAAAAAAAGAACATCCTCATGCCTTGATTATTGTAAATCCAGATCCTGAAAATAAAAAAGAACAAATTAAAATAGACATAATAAGAGAGCTTTTAGCCGACTTAAACACTACTTCTGATTATTTTCGAATTGTGTTTTTTGGAAATTCGAATTTAAATTCACTTCCTGCTGAAAGTTGCAATCTCCTGTTAAAGACAGTAGAAGAAACTCCAGGAAGAACTTTATTTATATTTGCTAATGCCTCAAAAGATGATATCTTACCGACCATTGTCAGCAGATCCCAGCTCATACACTTAAATAAAAATTATGATTCGATTAATAAAATGCTTAAGAAAAATTCCGTTATCCCAGATGAAAATGAATTAATGGATATTTTCCCTGTGGATAATTTTTCAGCTGTAAATAAAGCAAAAAAAACACTTGACAGCATCCAAAAAGAAGAGATAAAACTAAATGATTATTTAACTTTTATTGCTTCATCTAAATATGATGAATATAAACATAAAAATCAAAAAAAATATTGTTTTTTATATAAGAATCTTTCAAAGGCTTATTTAAAATATAAATCTTTCATGCAGCCTAAGATTGTCATGGAGGATTTATTTCTGGATATGGTTAATAAAATGACGTAGAGACTTACCGCGGCAAGTCTCTATCTGACCTTTGCAAGGTCATCTGAATTCTGTAATGAATCACTAAGAAGAGATTTTCTAAAGTTTGTTCTTCTTTTAAACGGTTGCTTTGGAATATTCATATTAGTAGAATAGATTTCTTTCTCTGCAGGTAAAGGATTATTGTTTTGCATATTTCCATTTGAGGTTACCTGAGAAGCATTATTCATATTACTCATAGTGGCTTGAGCAAAAAGCATATTTTCAGGCGCTTGGTTTATTACTGGCATTTCCTTAGGTCTATGATTATTTAAAGCAGGTGTGGGCATTTGGTTTTTAGGCATATTCTGATATTCTTCGATTTGTTTAAAATCAAGTACTGATTTTGAAGAAGTTTTATTTGTCAGATCAGCTAGAAACTGCACACCGCCCTGCTGTGTACCACCCAGCAAAAGTTTTTTCCCCTCTACCTCGACCAAATAGATATTCTGTCCGGGTGTTAAAATCATGGCTTGTTTTAGTTTAATGGTATTCTGTGCAAATGCTGAAACATTACCTGATATTTTTTGAGCCAGACTATCCAGAATATTGCCTGCTCCACTAATCTGATTTCCTGAAAGATATCTCTTAATAAAAAATAGAACTCCAAGCAAAGCAATTACTATCATTGACACTTTAAAAATAAGAACATTGAATGTCATATTATTTCCCCCTCTGAAAACTGAATCTTTAAGCTCTAAAGAAGGGCTCTTTTTACTTATATGTTTTTTTGTTTTTGATTTTGGACGAACTGTATCTTCCTGAGAATCTTCATAATCAAAGACTGAATTATAATCTGGCTCTGAATAGCCCTCTTGGGCAAAACTGCTTATTGAATTAAACGGGGTAAAAGAAAAAATAGAAATTAATAAAACAAAAAAAATGTCTTTTGATAATAATCGCATACATATAAAAAAGAAGATTATTATTTTAAGAAGTTCCTAAAAGAAAAAGACGCTTAAAAAGCGTCTTTTTGGTGAAATCTATGAGAATAACCAGTTATTTATTCATCCTCCTCATGAAAATATTTATGTTTTAACCTGCTTGGTACGCTTGACAATATTTCTTCCTCAACTTCAAGGTCATGCTCCTGTCTTACAAGCAGGTCATCTACCCAGTTTTCATCTTTATTAGTTTTTATGCTTTTTTCTTTATCATGCTTTTCCATAATTTTTCTCCATGGTTTAAAAATTTAAAAACACAAAAGTCAAAAAAAATCTGAAAGATAAATTATTTATCTTTCAGCTGTAATCATTCAAGTAATATTGAACAAAGATCTGTCTTTCTGACCATTATGTAAGCTCTAATCCAAATCCAAAACATGAATATTGGTTTCTTAATATATTTACCCAAATAGCTAAAAAGTCTATCGGGGTGTAATAACAATCTAACTAACCTATATTATGCTTTTGTTAAAGCTTTTGGACATTTGACTTATTTTGTATAATTCCTGATTTCACATAAACATTCTGGTTTTTTATATAAAAATCTGTGTTTTTTAGATTAAACTATTAAAGTTGGATACATAAAAATAATGAATTTCCCTAAAGATTTAAAGTACACAAAGTCTCACGAATACATAAAAATCAATGGCAATCAGGCAACCATAGGGATTACCTCATATGCCAGTAATGAACTTGGAGATGTGGTTTTTGTAGAACTGCCTGATATTGGAAAAACTTTTCAAAGCGGCGAAAAATTCGGTGTCATAGAATCTGTTAAATCTGTTTCAGATCTATATATCCCAAATGCAGGAAAAATTATTGAAGTAAATAAAGATTTAAATGATCATCCCGAGTACATAAATCAGGATACTTACAGTAAAGGCTGGATGATAAAAATAGAACTTACCTCAGACCCAAATCAAAATAAAGAATTAATTTCAGCAGATGAATATTCAAAGTTTGTACTGGCACAGGCACATTAGAATTGCAAGATTTATTAACTCTTACCTATAATCTTCCCAACACTCTCCACAAGAGCAGTTGAGCTGGGTTCATAAAGCTCAGAAAGTGAGACAGGATAAACACCGTATAAAATTACAAGGACAAGGAGCGAAACCAGAACTACGAGCTCTGAAGTTCTTAAGTCAGTAAGCTTCGACCACTTTAAATTTTCTGGTCCCATAAAAACTCTCTGCAAGAGCCACAGCATATATCCTGCAGTTAATATCACGCCAAGTGCAGAAAATAAAACACATATCTGACCAAAATTAAAATGAAATCTTGTAGGAAAGTTACCAAAGAAATCTGAACTAAATGCTCCGTAAAAAACAAGGCTCTCACCCACAAAGCCTGACAGTGCCGGTAATGCCAGATTTGCCATAGAAGCTAAAGTAAAAAGATAAAAACACTTTGGCATATATTTTGTCATTCCGCCATAATCACTAATCTGCCTGGTATGTGTCCTTTCATATAAAGTACCGACCAGCATAAAGAGTGCTGCACTAATTAGTCCGTGGCTGAACATCTGAAATATTCCACCGCTAAATCCGGCAGCTGTAAGTGATGCAACTCCAAGTAATACAAAACCCATATGAGAAATTGAAGAGTATGCAATAACCCTCTTCATATCATCCTGAACTAGGCATGCTACTGCTGCACCAATAATGTTTACTACAGCAAGAACAGCTATCCATAAAGCAAGCTCAACTAAAATATTTGGAAAAAATCCGACGCAAATTCTATAGATACCGTATCCACCCATTTTTAAAAGTATTCCAGCAAGTAACATAGAAATAGGTGTCGGTGCTTCTACGTGCGCATCTGGAAGCCAGGTATGAAAAGGAAAAGAAGGTAATTTAATAATAAAACACAGGAAAAATAATACAAAACAAAACATCTGATAAAAATGCGGAAGAGATTTTGCATACTGAGATAACACTTCCATATCAAAAGTATTTGCACCTGAAGAAAAGAATAATAGAAGAACCGCAGCAAACATGCATGCCCCAGCTATAAACGTATAAATTAAAAACTTAAGTGCAGCATATTCTTTGTTCAGTCCACCCCAAACAGCTATTAAAAAATACATTGGGACCAGCTCAAGTTCCCACAGTAAAAAGAATAAAAACAAATCCTGTGCCACAAAAACACCCATGACACTTGTGGTAAGGATCATAAGAAGTGAGTAATATAGTTTCGGTTTTGACTTAGCAATGGGTTCACTTGCAATTATAGTAACCGGCAAAAGGATAGCCATAAGCAAAACCATGGTTATACTTAAACCATCAACTGCCAGCTTTATTCGAATAGTATCTCCAAACCAACGGTAATTTTCAACATACTGAAGAGCTGTTAAACCTGGATCAAATTTTGAAAATATAATTAAAAATGCCTGCAAAAGAATATCCAGGGAAAATATCAATGAAAGGATTCTACAAATAGGTTCTTTATCCGGCAGAAAAGCAATGATTAACGCACCTAAAAGAGGAACAATCAATAATATGCTTAGTGCATGGTGAAGATAAAAGTTCATTAAAAATTCCATGGTTTTACTTATCCACCCTTACTCAATAAAAATAAAATTGCAAAAAACACTGAGCTAAAAATAACAAGAACATATAACTGTCCTCTGCCTGTTTCAATATATCTTAATCCGCCGCCTACGATAGAAACCACTCTGGCAGAGCCGTTTACAAAAACCCCATCTACAATTACCTTATCAATAATACTCCAGCTGAATTTATAAAAGGGAAGAATTAATTTATTTAAACCCCAAAAATAAACTTCATCTATATACCATTTGTTAAATGAGAGCTTATAAAAAACACTGAGTCTATTTTTAATGAATGTATTAAGTCCTAGATTCTTTCTATAAACAAGCCAGGCAAGAGTAGTACCGATTAAAAATGCAAAAAACGGTATCATTCCCTGAATTGTTAAAAATTCTTTTATAAAAACATTTAATCCCCACTCGTGATGTGCATGATGTTCACCATATGAAATAAAGGAAGAAAATTTATCTCCGCCAGGAATTAAAGGTGAACCAATAAGACCGATAAAGATGGAAGGTATAGCAAGAGAAATTAAAGGCACAGTAATAGCTAGAGTCGTTTCATGCGGGTGAGCATGTCCTCTATATTCACCGCTAAATGTCATGAAATATAACCTGAACATATAAAATGCAGTCAGCATAGCAGTCAGTGAACCTATTACAAATAATGGTTTATTATGCTCCCATGCTACTGCCAGAATCATATCTTTTGACCAGAAACCGCTCATAAAAGGAAATCCGGAAATAGCAAGCACACCGATTAAGCATGTAAGTGATGTAATAGGCATAAACTTTTTTAAGCCGCCCATATGTCTCATATCCTGTTCATGATGACATGCAACTATAACTGAACCTGAGCAGAGAAATAACATGGCTTTAAAAAAAGCATGTGTCATAAGATGAAATAAACCTGCTGAATATGCACCAAGCCCAAGAGCCATAACCATATAACCTAGCTGTGAACATGTGGAATATGCAAGAGCTCGTTTAATATCAAACTGACTCAGAGCAATAGTAGCTGCAAAAATAGCAGTAATACCACCAACCCATGCAACAGTATTCATAGCAATAGGACTTAATTCATACAGTGGATATGATCTGGCAATTAAATAAACACCCGCAGCTACCATGGTGGCTGCATGAATTAAAGCTGAGATTGGTGTAGGGCCTTCCATTGCATCCGGTAACCAGACATGAAGTGGAAACTGAGCTGACTTAGCCATAGGTCCTAAGAAAACAAAAAGAGCAATTGTAGTGATACTTATAATTCCTACTACAGGCAAAATATCCCAGCGTAGTGCTGTATCCAGAACATTTTTTAATTCATTAAAAGAAAGAGTTATTTTATCCTGCCAAAGATTCTGCGTGGAAAAATAAAGTATAAGAAGACCAATTAATAATCCTGCATCTCCTATACGGTTTACTATAAATGCTTTTGTACATGCATTTGCTGCAGATGGTTTATACCACCAGAAACCAATTAAAAGATAACTGCATACACCTACAAGCTCCCAGAAGATATAACTCTGAAAAAGATTTGTAGAAAAAACCAGACCCAGCATTGAAAAAGTAAATAAAGAAAGATAAGCATAAAACTTACTGTAATTAGGATCTTCTTTCATGTAACCATGAGTATAAATTTGAACAAAAAAACTAACTGCACAAACCACTACAAGCATCATTGCACAGAGAGGATCCACTAAATATCCGACAAAAAGCTTAAATGTACCTGCGCTAATCCAGGGGTAATTTATTTCTAAAACATGATGCGGATCTTTATAACTTAAATATAAAATAAGTATTGAATGAATTAATCCATAAGCAACTGCGCCTATTGATAAAAATGCTGATATTTTTCTAGAGAAATTGAAAAATAAAATAATAAGAAGAGCACTTATAAGCGGAACTGCTGCAATTATCCATGAAGTTTTTATAAGGAGATCTGACATTTCCAAAGAAATTATAACGTTACAGAAATATTTTTTTTAAAAGAATAACAAAAGAATACGTATCGCGAACTATCTTCCGCCAACTAAAACATTTTTAATTCTTATATGCGGTCCACCTACGCCGACAGGTAATCCGTTCTGACCACATTTACCGCAGCTCCCGCTTGAAAAAGTAAGATCATCTCCAATTGCTTCAATATCTTTTAAAGTTTGAAAGACATTGCCACTAAGTGTTACATCAGAGACTGGCTCAGCAACTTCCCCATTTCGAATCATAAAAGCTTCACCGCTTGAAAAGGTAAAGAGCTCACCGTTTGTTTGTCCTCCAAGCATTCTAATTGCATATATTCCTTCTTTTATATCAGATATCATTTCATTAAATGGAATATCACCTTTTTCAATGTATGTATTTGTCATTCTTGGAATAGGAGAATATCCGGCACTTAAAGCTCTGCCGTTACCAGTAGCCTTCTCTGACATTTTAGCTGCAGTTTCACGTGAATGAAGTCTGTTTGTAAGTATGCCATTTTGAACCAGCACTGTTTTATTTGCCCGTGCACCTTCATCATCATAAACATAAGTACCTGGAAGACCCGGCACTAATCCACTGTCAACTACAGTCAGATCCGGCATTCCGATTTCCTTACCTAAAACTAAGATTTCTTTCATCCTTTCATTTTCATAGACATTATCACCTTCAGACAGATGACCAAAAGCTTCATGAATAAACACACCGGTCAACCGTGGATCTAATACTACTGTGTAACAACCAGCTTTAGCCAGCTTTGCATCTAATTGCCTTAGAGCTCTTTCAGCTGTTTCTAAAATTTTTTGATCTAAATTTAAAACTATATCAAAGGAATCTCTACTGGTAACACTTTCAAAGGATTGTTTAACATTGTTTCCTTCTTTTGCAACTACATTAAACCTGCCAATTACATCCATTCTTTCTTGTTCAATATAACTGCCAAATGTGTTTGCAAAGTAAGTTGTTTTTACTTCATCCTTATAAGTAACCTGCGTTGACTGTATTTTCTTTGATTGTTTTAAAAGTAGATCATTGTAATGCTCAAATAATTTTTTCTTATGCGTCGAGCTTATTTTTCTGGGATCGTTTTTAACTTCGGCCTTAAGCGAAACTTCTTTTATTTCATATTCAGGCAAAATCAGTTTTCCCTTACCAACTATTTTTGATTGTCTTATTGCAAGAGAAATTTTTTCATCCAGATTATCCAAGCTGTTAAAACTTACAAATCCCCATCCGCCTTTATGCATAGCTCGCACACAACCTGTAAGATTTGAAGAACGTGTTATTTGATCAAGAAGCGGCCCCTGAAAACTTAAAAGAAAAAATTCACTTTTTTCAATTCTAATTTCAATGTAATCAGCCTGGCTCTTAACCTTTAATAAAGAAGTGGTTATTAAATCTTTCATGTGTATTTCTATATTCAAGAGCTAACCATTATATACAAATAAATAAATTCATTTTGTAATTAACTTAATGAAATTATGCCACATAAATTATTAAATAATTATTAGAAAATTTAAACTTTTTATACAAAGTACTATCCTTAACTCAAGGATAAAAAAACAGAATAATTAAAACCCCTAAGGTATATACACTTGGGAAGTAATTAGGAAAAAACTGTAAAAGAAATTTAAAAATGAAAGTTCCAGATGTAATAAAAAGTTTTGATGGCTCAGCAGCAAGAAGATTAGTGCCTGCTGGCCCAACAAATCTGCCAGAAAAAAATGATACTTCAGCTGTTTCAGAAGTATTCACTGGTGATAATGGAGAAATATCTGTACTTAGATCACCCTTTCTTAATTACACTCCTATAGTTGCTGCAGCTCCTGTTATTGATGAAGCTATTCAACCACCTAGACTAAATGAATTAACTCCACCAACACTTGAACAACAAACTGAAACTCCACAAATCACACCACCACCAGCAACTGACAAACCCACTGATGATGCTTCTAGAACAAGCGGAGGTGGCGGTAAGGGTGGCGGTACTGTTTCATTAGCTGGTCAAATTTCATCAGATAGTAGAGATAGCCAACCACAAAGCAGTACAAGAACCACGCTTCTGATACTTGCTCTTGCTGGAATTGGTGCAGGAGCTATATCGATCATTTCACACTTTACTTCTCTTTTTGGAGAGCTCAAAAGATCATTAGCTTTAGCCGGAGATGCTGCTGTTGTTGTAATTGGAACATTTGCATTTGCTGTTGCATTTGGTGGTAATAACTATAAACAAGTAAACAGCGGCACAGACAGTTTAAACTCCTAATTAATAATTTTTTATCTTTTTAATAATGTAGAAACTGTTTCTGTAGGAATTGCACCTTTTTTAATCCATGACTGTGCTTTTTCTTTATCTAATTTAAGTTCTTTTGTCATGGGATTATAAGTACCAATTTCTTCAATAGGTGCACCATCACGTTTATTTCTTATGTCAGTTACAACAATTCTGTAAAAAGGGCTTTTCTTTTTTCCTCTTCTTGAAAGTCTTATACGTACCATTTAATTACCTCTTATTTTGAACTTCTTATTATAACACTATCATTTTATTCATAGATCCATTTTTGTATTTCTGGTTGCCAGCTAATGATTTCACTTTCATTAAAGAAAAGTTTTATTTCTCTTTTTGCACTTTCTGCACTATCTGAACCATGAACTACATTTCTCCCAATGTCTACTCCAAAATCTCCCCTGATGGTACCTGTATCTGCCTCTAATGGATTTGTTTTTCCCATCATTTTACGCAGTGCATTAATTACATCTTTTCCTTCCCAGATCATGGCAACAACCGGACCTGAAGTTATAAAATCTACCAGTCCCTTAAAAAAAGGTTTTTCCTTATGCTCACCATAGTGCTTTTGAGCTAATTCATTTGAAACTAACATAAACTTCATGGCTACAAGTTTAAAACCTTTTTCTTCAAGTCTTGAAATAATTTTTCCTATAAGACCTCTCTGAATACCATCTGGTTTTATAGCTAAAAATGTCTTTTCCATAATTTCCTTTCAATTACTATAGCTGCAAGCACATATTTAAACACAATAAGGTAAAATATTTACTGAATTGTTGCATTTTTTATTATATTTGAAAGTCAAAGGAGAAATTAAAATGAACTTACAAAGGGTAAATGCCAGAAGAAATTCTTACGGCTTTACATTAATTGAATTACTTGTTGTAGTTGTAATTATAGGTATACTAATTACACTTGCAGTTCCAAACCTGATCGGTGCACAGGACAGAGCAAAAAATGCAAGCATTAATGCAAGCGTACAGGCACTGAGAGCAAATATTGCTATTGCAACCGTAGACATGGCAGGAATAGTTCCAAAAGATTCAAATGAAATTATTGAAGCAGGCTTAACTAAAAGTCTTATTAATCCATTTACCAATGAGCAGATCATGATAGTTGACGGAACTGAAGCAGATAATGCAGGTGATATTTGTTATTTGCCAGATTCTACATTAGCTGAACCATTTATTTTAGGTAAAAGCATGGATGTTCAGACACAAGAAACTCTAGGAGGCTTTGTTCTTACAGGTTACGGAATTGTAATGAGTATGCCGGGTATAATTATTTCTTTGGATAATGGCGGAGCTCAATAAGCTATAATTAAAAATCTGTTGATTTATTTATTCGGATATTTACTTGGAGAAGACAATGCCTAGATTAAAATCAGCTATTAAGAGAGTCAAGACATCGGAAAGAAACCGGTTACGCAATATTGCTGTTAAGTCAAGAATCAAAACCTTGCTTAAAAAAGTTCAGGATTTAGTTTCAAAAAAAGATACAAAATCTGCTGGTGATGCAGCAAGAGAAGCTTTTGCTGCTCTTGACAGGGCTGCAACAAAAAGGGTTTACCATTTAAACAATGCAGCCAGAAAAAAATCAAGAATATCCAAGTGGTTAAAAACTCTTGAGCCTTCATCATCCAAATCATAATTTTAAAGAAAAAAAAATCCATTTCGTGGGTATAGGAGGCATTGGAATGAGTGCACTTGCACGTTATTTCCATGCTCAGAAATCTAAAATAACCGGCTCTGATAAAACAGAAAATGATCTTATAAAAGATCTAGAGCTGGAATTAAACATAAAAATCTGGACACCGCATAATAAAAAAAATATTACTGAAATTAATCCTGATTATATCGTTTATTCAACTGCAATAACATCTGAAAATGAAGAATTGATTTGGGCTAAAGAAAATTCTAAAGTTATGCTTCATAGAGCAGATTTGCTTGAAATTGCAACAGAAGAAAAAAAATTAATTGCAG
>Ga0155197_122_pt2 | contig 34654 bp, 30 predicted proteins | sample RifCSPhighO2_02_FD_106165 | JGI IMG/M metagenome (GOLD analysis project Ga0155197, IMG submission 106165) | Candidatus Melainabacteria bacterium RIFCSPHIGHO2_02_FULL_34_12 | reverse complement strand
TCCACCGCCACTGCAACAACAATTATTAATACCTTGTTGATAGCCTTGCTCTAAGCAGCTGGTTGTAGCATTATTTTTAGAACATCCTGATGCACAACTTTTAGATGTATCCCCACCTCCACCAGTAGCTGGTGTAGAGTCTTTAGGGCAGCAACAGTTATCAATTTTAGTTTGGTTTGATGGGCATGTAGTTATGCTTGATGACACACTTGCACAGCCAGTCGGACAGGATTTAACAGCATTGTCTTTAGGACAACAACACCCGTTCACTTCATTTTGATTATAAGTTCCACATGTTAGTCCTGTATCAGGTAATGGTTTAATCGTACAATCTTGCGGACAGTTAGTTATGGTTGGATTGTTGTTGTTGTTATCATTACCTTGGTCATTTCCTGTGTTATTTGTAAGGGGACAGCAACAATTTCCTGATTCTACATAATTTAGAATTTCACATGTATTTGTGTTTGTTTTCTCAACACAATTTTGAGGACAAGTATTATTATTTCCACCTCCTGTAGAAGGTTGTGCATCACTTGGATTATTAATAGGATCTTTTACAGGTGGCTTGGGACTTTTTACACCTCCGAATAGATTTGTTCCACCTCCCCCAAAGAGAGTTTCTAAATCTGTTTGTCCAGGTTGAAAGTCACCTATAACATCATTAATGGTCTTAATTCCAGCTGATGGTAAAAAATCAGGTTTATTTGTAAAATTGCCTGCTAAATTTGTTAATTGCGGAGGAGCATCACTACCGAAAATATTTGTAAATGATGCAGCGGAGTTTTGTATAAAATTACTCATACCAAAAGAATTTAAAAATGTGGTACCTTGCACTGATGGATTAAATGCTTTTAAAAATGTAGGAACTTGTGTAGTACCTGATGCTGAGACTACAAATACTTTGTCTTCTGCAGGATCAAACCCACTTAGAGAAACAACCTTTGCTCCGTCAGTAATAAATTTTCCCAGAGCAGTAGGTATAACTGTAATATCGTTAGAAGCAGCAAGTGAGCTGATTGATGGCCCTTCATAAGAAACATCGGAGATGATTTTTATACTTTGTATTTTAGTTAATTCAGAATTTAATACAATAGCACCAGGATAGTATTCAAATAAACCAAAATCAGGTTTATCTCCGTTTAAGACAGCTCCTGGATATACAGGAATTGTAAATGAAGAATTATTCCCAAATTCATTTTTTGCTAGGTCAGTGATTTCTTTAATGTTATTTACAATAACCCCTGGTAATAAAGGAAGCTTGTTTATAGTGTTTAAATCTCCCTGGATGGTTCCATTTTGAATTGCATTTCTGATAGATAATATTTCATTTATAGATTTCTCCTCCTGTAATTCAAATGCAATTTGTTTTTCTTCTTTTATTAGTTGTACTGGATTTTGACCGTCTGTAATTGCTTTAATTGAGCCAATTGGAAGTCCTCCAGTTTTTTCAAGTAATTCAAGAGAAAGTTTTTCGTCAACTTCAAACGGTAAAAAATCTTTATCAACAGTACCTACAGCATAAGGATCGGGTTTTTCTGTAAGTTGTTTAATATTGGCAGAATTATTTGCAGAGGCAGAGTCTTCTTTTATAACAAGTGGACCAATCCCAGTAATATTTAAAGATATTTCTGCTTCCAGACTTTTATCATTGATTGCTATTCCACTACTTACTGATTTAGCAACCCCCGTACCAAGAGCTCTATATGCAGTTGTCAATAATTCAACAGATTCAGGGATTGAATCAGCATTTTGAGTTAACCCACTTGTCAATCCTTTAAGCTGAATAATAGTATTATCAAGCGGATTTAAGTTTATTAAATTTGTTTTGTCTTGAATTAATGTGTTTGTAGCAAGAACAATTTTTGCAATGGCATCTTCTTCTGGATTAATGTTACTTTCAGTATTTATGTTCTTTTTAGGATCTGTTTTGCTTAAAGGAACTGCTGATAATAAAGAAGTTTCCTTAGGCAATCCTCCTTTTACTAAAGGTGTTTTAAATATTGCTTCAATTATAGGATTACCAGTAATTTTAACGTCTGCATCAATACTTGTAAAAGTATCAGCAGTGTAATAAAGTTTTTCGTTACCATTTTCATCTTCTTCTATAGTCAGATTTAATGGTACTTTAATTGGCGTGGTTCCTTCTGCAGGTTTTTTAATATCTTTGCTTGTGCTGTCATGAACAATAATTGTTGCTTCTGCATCAAACCCTAAATCATTAATTGCATCTGCATTATTTGTTAATTGATATCTTCTAACTCTTGCAAAAGTTTCATCTGAAGCAGGAACAGGTATTCTTAGTTTTCCAAGTATAAGTGATGCTGGTACAATGTTAAATTGTCCTTGTAATTTTTGCTTTCCTCTTTTTGCTGTAATAAAATAAATACCTTTTGGTAAAAGATTTGCAGGTCCTAGTTTTGTAAGATCAACTGAAAGGGTGTTGTCACTTTCAAGGTATCCATCAACATTTACAGGTTTTGCATTAAGGAGGGTTTTTTTAGAAGGCTTTATAGTTACTGTTGGGTTTAAGTCGCTTGCATTTAATATTCTTAATATGTTTTTAGTAGGATCAACAATACTTGTATTAATTTCAGCTTTTTCAAATTCAAGCCTTTCTAGAACATTATTTTTTTTGGCCTGTGACATTAGGCAAATGTTAGAACTACATAAAAGTAAAGCAAGTAATGTGAAAATGGCAATTTTTATTCTTTTTTTTGAAAGCATTTTTTCTAGTCTATTTTTACTACCGCTTATTCATAAATACCCTTCCTTTAGTATGTTTTTTCTATAGTTACCCCCTGATGATATATGTTTCATCTTGAAGCCTTAGAGAAAAATAGGGAAAACCCTATTTTTCAAGTTATTATTTTGCCGAATAAGTGAGAAAAGCAGGCTAAATGCAGATAAAATACTACATTAAAAAAATTTAATATTTCTACGAGAATGACTATTACCTTTTTTTAACCGTGTATGTGTTTAATCCTGCAAGATGACATGTAGAATACAAGTTTTACAAGTTGTTTATTATAAATAAGGAAAAAATAGAGCAATGACTCTATAAGTACAAGGAGGAATAAATATGTTTATTTTATATGTAATACCAGGGCACTTAAATCCTAATAACGGTAGTAATAACCCAAGTGAACGTTTAGCAGAAATCAGAGGAAAAATTGCAGTTGCTGAACAACGAGTAAAAGATTTAGAAGCACTGTTAACAGCTCTTATCTTAGGAGATGATATTAACTTTGACGGAAGCGGACCACCGCCAGTAGGTGAAAGAGGTCCAACAGATGCAAACTCTGTAAGAAATGCCCTTTATCAAGCAAGAGCTTATGAAGGTGAATTAAGAACTGCAGAGCAATTCTGGAACCAAATCGTCGACGCCAACAAACAAGCAGAAAAAGATACACACGATCTCTTCAAGAGAGCATAATAATATCTCTTGTAAAAAGAACAAGAAAAACACACGGCAAAAAACCGTGTGTTTTTTGTTTTTATTGCGCCCGAGCGAAAAACTCGGGAGCTTGCTCCCGGAGATGTGAGCGAGTAGCAACAAAACGCCTCCTTACTAACGCCTCCCGATGCCCATGGCTCAAATCGGCGAAAGACTCTGTGAGCTTGCTCCAGAGATAGTCGATTTGAAGGGAGGCGTTTTATATAGCCATTAAAAAAAATTAATATTTTTGATAACCTTAATTTAACCATTATTTGAGTTAATACCTGTGTTCGTCAGCAACGAATAGTTATCAGTATATAGGGTAATAAAACAAGAGGATAAAGTTATGCCAATTATAAGTTATATCAATCCACTGTCAGAATTAGCATCAGCTCAAGAAGGAACAGCTCAAGCTCAGCAAGACAATACATTTGCTGAACAGCTTGTTCAGTTAGCCATACTTGGCTATGGAGATCCTTATGCTGCAAGGCATGTTCTTTCAATTGCAAGAGCTCAAATGGGTAACCAGTTGCAAAAAGAAGAATTCTGGTTCAATGTAATTAAAGAAGAAAAAGACAGTATGAAAAAAGCATGGGAATTAATTAAAGACTAATAATACCCATTGGAATAATGTAGGAGAGTAATCATGTATATTACGCAACCAGCAACCTTGACAGAATTATATGTAAATAATTCTTCAACAAGAAATCAATATGAAGGAATGCTCAATGCAAACTTTCAAGATTATATGGATTCACTGGCACAAGGCGGGCAGTATGAAGTCAAAGCTGCCCAACTAAAGAAAAGAATAAGTGCTGTTGCTTCCGGACTTGGAATGGCTATAGGAACCTTAGGTGGACCAGCAGGAATGCCTTTAGGCTTTGCAATTGGAAATTCTATAGGTAAGTTTATAGGTAATACTACAAGCCAAAGAATCTATGGTCAGGCACTAGCAGATATGGCAGATATTGCTCATGAAGCAAAGGTGAGACATGCTCAGCTAGCTATTTCTCTGGCATTTACAAACCAAATCGATGGAGCTATTGACACTCTCAGGCAGAATGAAAATAAACGTAAAAAAGACGACTTACAAGCCATGCAGGTATAACACGCAATACCTGGTGATTAATTGATAATCCATGTAGAGACAGGGTAACCCTGTCTCTACAGCCTTTTTTGTTGATTATTAAGATTTACAGTATCTTGAGAAATTTAATAATTTCACTATCAACTTTTTACCCCCTCTTTCTTTATATAAGCGTATGAATATGGTCTAAGGTTAAATAAAGGTTAACAGTGGTAAGTAAAAAGTAAAAAGTAAAATATAAAGAAAGAGGATGTCATGATCAGAAGAGCAGATGGAAATTTTGAATCAAAGAAATTAGATGCTACTGTAGGAACTCCTAAAGTAAAAGGCCGGGAAAAAGCACCTGAAACATCTAAAACGTCACCGAAAAGTGATCCGCTTAGAGCCGTAAGGCAATTTGCAGGAGATTTCTTTGGAAATCGAGTTAAAGCTGGAAAAACAGATCCCAGAGTTGCGGAACTTGCTCTTCAAAAATTAGACAAGGGTATTAACTATAAAGGACCTGATGGAGATGTTACTCCACTTGGAAATGTTTAAAAAGCTTTGTCAATTAACAGAAAACAAATAGAAGATTTTTACAATTATGAATGGAAAGATTATGTTTCTTTTGAAACACTTACATCATTAATTGAACTCACTTGTAAGACTTATCATTTAAATCAACCCGCGGTTCCAGATTTTATTAAAGAAAAAGAATCAGCTAAATTTCATGATTTAGGACAGATATAACAATCATTTTTTCAAAAGAATTGGTTTTAAGATATTTTTGCCAAATAAACAATCTTTTTCGTTAAAATATAACTCATCATGCAGGATATAAAACCTCAAGATGAGCTAAAAGAAAAATCCATTGAGATTATTTTAAACTTTCAACCTTCTGAAAAGTTTGATAAAACCACAATAAGTGAGATTCTAAAGTTAAAAGAAGATATAAGAAATGCCATGGCATTTCTCCCTGAGCCTAGAAAAGAGATATTTGGACTTAGGTTTTTTCAAAACTTATCCGAGCAGGAAATAGCAAAAAAATTAAATCTTCCCCAGCATGAAGTAGCAAATCAGATACTAAATGCTATAGATGAGGTAAAAAAACAACTGAGCAAAAAAACTTATTCAGCCCCTTCCGTAAATCAAAAAAATGTTTCTAATTTGCCGGATGGAGGGAATTCGTTTGTAATTGGTTTTATTGGAGCAACCTTTGTTATTGCTTGTATAACGGTTTTATTTTTAGTATTTCAATATTTTTATACTGACAACACCTTTTCATTAAATTTATTTTTAAAGTTAAAAAACAGCATTGCAAATGAAGAGGTATTAAGTAATGATTTTCTGAGAAATACCAAATCAAATCACAAAATAAAAAAATCAAATTTTATTGATAAGGAGCCTGATAAATTAAAAATATCAGGCTCAAGCAGCCTTATTGTTTTATCTAAAAAATTACAAAAAGGTTTTTGCAAAGATTATCCTAAATATAGTATTGATTTATATTACTCTGATTCAAATTCAGGCATAGATAATTTAATTAATGGTGAAATTGATATCGCGAATTCAAGCAGGCCGATAAGTTTACTGGATCAGCAAAATGCTGTAGAAAGTGGTTTTGAACTGGCAGAATATAGAGTGGCTCTTGATGCTCTGGTAATTCTTGTAAATAAAAATAATCCCTTAGATGAAATCAGTCTTGATAATCTTGAAAATATTTTTAATGGCAATATTACCAACTGGCAGGCTTTAAATGGAAAAAATATAAAAATTGTTCCGATTGCACGAGAGTCCGGTAGTGGGACAAATGATTTTGTTATAAATAGAATTCTAAGAGGTAATGATTTCCCGGATTTAGTTACTCGAAGTAATTCACATGAAGAATTAATTAAAATCGTTTCAGATAATGAAGGTGCTGTTAGCTTTATAAATTCCACAAATCATCCCTGGGATAATCTGAAAGTTAAATACTTAAATATTAAAAACTTTGAGGATTCAGTAGGTTTTGCTCCTTTTGAAGAAAAAAAATTAAATGCTACTGCTATTCGTTATGGTGATTACCCATTGTCACATTATTTGTATTTAGTTACCCGATCAGAACAATCAAAAAAAGTTCAGGACTTTATGAAGTGGGTGCTTAGTAGAAAAGGTCAGGAAACTATAAGAAAATCAGGACTTTTACCGATAAACAATCCAGAATAAGAAAAGAGGAAATATGAATTATAAAACCGGGGTAGAAATAAAACCATTTGAAATTGAAATTGACAAGTACAGATCTTATTATTATGCTGGTGCATCTGGAGATTTTAACTCAATACATTTAGATGATGAATTTGCGAAAAAAGTCGGACTTGGCGGAAAAATCCTTCACGGATTATGTACCATGGCTTATGTTTATCGTGCAATAGTACAAAATGAAGACCCGCAAAAAGTAAAAAAAATTAAGGTAAGATTTCGTAATGTAGTAAGGCCTTTGGATAAATTAACCATAGAAGGAAAAGTTGCTAAAGAAGAAAATAATCTTTTTACCATAGAAGCTAATGCTGAAAATCAAAAAGGTGAGCAGGTAATTACTAACGGATTAATAGAAATTGAAAAATAGTCATTGTTTCTTAGAAGAAAGTTCTTTGTTTAAAGCATTATTAGCTAATTTATCTGCTTTAAGATTTTCTTCTCTTAAAACATGCTTTATGCTGAACGAATTAAATCCTTTTATAAGAGCTTGAGCTTTATCGAATAGTTCTTTTATGTCGGCATCTTTGACTTTATAAATCTTATTTATTTGTTTGGTGACAAGCTCACTGTCTGAAAATATTTCAATGTTTTTATATTCTTTTTGTTTGCTTATTTCCAGGGCACGAATCAGAGCAGTATATTCAGCATAATTGTTAGTGTGAATTCCTAGGTATTCTGAAACCTCATCGATGATTTTGTTGTCTCTGGTAAAAACTATTCCAATTGCACTTTCTCCTGGATTCCCTCTGGAGGCACCGTCAACATTTATCTCAATTAAATTATTTATCGTAGTGTCTTCAAATGAGACTAAGCCAATATCTTCTATAAGTAGAATCTGTTTAATATCTTGCTTTAGAAAGGAATCATAAAGGAAAAGATTATTTGTAAGAAATATTGTTTTTTCATCCAGAATATAGTTAAGCTGTTCTTTAAACACCAAGGGATAATTTTCATCTATGTAATTTATTAAACCCGATTCATTAAGAAATAAATCATTGTTTTCTTTTGAATCATTTGTGATTAATGTTTGTTTTGTTTTTTTGTTTAATTCTTTTATTATCCCAATATTTTTAGATAGAACAGAAGACTTAATATATGACTGGCATTCTTTCAGTGATTTGTCTATTAATATTCTAAATAAACAATTTAACTCATCAATGCTTTTATCTTGTAAGACTTCTTTTAAATTAATAGCAAGTAAATATGGGAAAATATTTAACGGCAGAATTTTAATCGGTGATGAACTTTCAGCTGTACCTTTCTCAGAGTCAATTCCAAGCAGCTTTATGGTTTTTGTTCTGATAAGATTAAAATTTCCCCAGTTATTTGTCGTGTGTTCAGCAATATGTTGTGCTATTAATGCGGTTAATCTTGACCAGTAACAGTTAAAATCAACAAAAAATGAATCTCTGTCCCATATAATACAATTTGTTTCAAATTCAGATTGTTTGTATTTCAGCTTAATAGACATGAAATTATTTTACAATAAGTGTTGAGCAATGAGCAAGTTCAAACCGACTTCCAAATCTGACGATCAGTAACGAAGTTATTAATTTTGCGAAATACCCCGTGGACTTGCTACAGGGATAGTGAAATTAAAGGGAAGTCGGTTTATAATTTAATTTCATCCTTATGCCAAACAAATATACAAAAGTAGCAGTAGTAGGAAGACCTAATGTAGGTAAATCTACATTATTTAACCGTCTCCTGAAAGAAAGAAAAGCCATTGTTGATGATATGCCTGGTGTTACAAGAGATCGCATATATGCAGATGTGGAGTGGAATGGAAAAGGAATTACATTAATTGATACAGGTGGTTTGACAGGAAGGAAAGATTCTGAGGATATTATAGATTTGGAAGTAAAAAAACAGGTTTCAAGTGCTATAGATGAATCAGATTTTGTTATTTTTCTTGTCGATGGCAGAGAAGGTATAACTGCCCAGGACCAAAAAATTGCAGAATTTTTAAGAAAAATCAAAAATAATAAAAAAATATTTCTTGCAGTTAATAAAATTGACAGTGAAAAACAACAGCCGCTGGTTTATGAATTTTATTCTTTAGGTTATGGAGATCCTTATCCTATTTCTGCGATTAGTGGTTCAAGCGGGCTTGCTGATATCTTAGATGAAATTGCATCGTCTTCAAAAGTAATTAAAAAGGAAGAAGAACTGTTAAAAATTGCAATAATAGGCAAACCAAATGTTGGAAAATCCAGCATATTAAATTGTATTCTTGGACAACAAAGATCCATTGTTACACCCATTCCTGGTACTACCCGCGATAACATTGACACAAAAGTTAAAGTAAATAACAAAGAATATATTTTAATTGATACTGCAGGGCTAAGAAGAAAATCAAAAGTTTCATCTGTAGTGGAAAGATATGCTACTACCAGAGCTATCTCTGCAATTGAAAAAGCTGATGTTGTATTACTTATAGTGGATGCCACGTTCAGTATTTCTGAGCAAGATCAAAAAATAGCTGCTCTCATAAAAAAAAGAAACAAACCTTCAATCATACTTGTGAATAAATGGGATTTAATTTCACAAAAAACATCAAGTACGATGAATGAGTTAGAAGAAGAAATCTTAGATTTTCTTCATTTCATTAATTATTCAAAAATCCTTTTTACAAGTGCGCTGGAAAGAAAGAACATAAACAAGGTCTGGGATCTTATTGATGAAGTGTATAAAAATTATCAAAGACGCATATCTACTGGAAAATTAAACAAAACCATTGAGGAGATAGTACTTTTTTCTGCGCCGCCAGGTAAAAAAGGAAAGCAACTAAAAATATATTATGTAACTCAGGCAGATATAAAACCTCCGGAAATAGTATTTTTTGTTAATAATTCAGATATTGTAAGTGAACAATATACAAAATATCTTGAGAAAGAACTAAGAAAGCAATTTGATTTTTCCGGAGTACCTATTAAGCTTGTTTTTAGAAATAAGAGGAGTGAATAAATAAAAATTACCCACGTATAATAAAAGTCCATAATCCCTGGACAACAAGTTCATTTTTTTGATTAAATGAGTCGGTTTGTAATTCTACAAAGTCATTATTGTTCTTTGAATAAATGTTTTTTATTTTACCTATGGTTTTTATCGTATCATCTGCTTTTATTATTTTATGAAAATTAAATTCTTGTTCTCCATGTACCAGCCTGGACATATTTAAATTTACTTCTTTATCAGAAAATAATTTATCCATTGCTCCTTTTGCAAAAACTACAACAAACATTGGAGGTGCAATTATTGATGAATACTTGGATTTTTTTGCAAACTCAGGATTAATATAAAGCTCATTTAAATCACCTATTGCATAAGCATATTCTTTTATTTTCTCTTCTCCTATGACATAGGTTATAGGCTCATATTCTTTACCGATAAATTGAGTGTCAACAGTCATGATTCCATTATATAGTAAACCTTCAAAATAATGAGACGGCTTAATTTTAATTGGTCTATTCGCCTTTAATTAAAATTAATGTTCAATAAGTTACGATACATTTGAGGAATACTATACAGGAAATAATTATTTATATTTTATATAGCTAATTATTGTATTTCCATATTTTTTTTGTTTGTGCAATTTGAAATTAACCGGAATTAAAAATTCACATTTAGCTTCATGTTCAATAAGAATTAAACTATTTTTATCCAGGATATTACTTTGAGAAATAACATCAAGCATATTTTCTATAAAGCCACCCTGCCCGTAAGGGGGATCAAGAAAGATAAGTTCATATGTTTCATTCTTCGATATAACTTTGTTTAATATTTTGGGCAGGCTTCCCATTATTACATCTGCATTTAATTTGCAAATCATAAGATTTTTAGTAATTAAATTTATTGCAGTTTTATCAGAGTCAATAACAGTTAATTTTTTTGCTCCTCGACTTAAAGCCTCAATCCCTAGAATTCCTGTTCCTGCACATAAATCCAGCACGTTTGCATCGATTACAAAATCTTGAAGAGTATCAAATATGGATTTTCTAACAAGAGCCATAGCAGGCCTTATATTTTTTGTTTTACAATTAGTAAGCCTTCTGCCTTTAAGTTTTCCGCCTAATATATACATTTATGATTTTTTAAAAGTCTTCTTGTTCGGATGATATGTTTTGATTTAGATTAATTTCTAAAGGGATTTCTGGTTCTAATATAATATTCCAGGTGAAAAGTAAAGTATTGCCCTGGTTTATTTTTTCAAGTTTATTAGAATTCATTGTCAGGGTTTCAATTGGATAACGATAAAGTGTAAATGGAAGATTACATGAAAGTGTTAAATTAAAACCATGAGTTTTATCTCTCATGGATATTTGATTTATATCTTTAATTTCTTCGGCTGAATCAGGATACGGATTTGAGGTCTTTATTTTTTGATTTCCTTCCAGGTAAAAATAATTTTCTTGATTAGGGCTTTGAGTAATACTCAAATTAAATTCTACTCCGAAAGTGAAATCAATTCCCCCTTTGCTTTTATTTATTAGAGTATATTCAATAAACAATGATGATTCACCTGATCTTGTGCTTATTTGTTTTTTTAGTTCAATCTCAGGTGTATCCGGGAATCTTGTGAGTTTAACAGGGTGTATAAAAGTGATTTTGCATGTCTCTTCTTTTGCTTTAATCTTTTCAACATTATAAGGAGGCAATATCTCGTCGGTAAGAGAATTAAATTTATTTAACAAACAATCATTCAGCTTTAAACCATTTTGAAGAAAATGATCAATTAAATTTACTTTAATGTAAGAATCATAGGTTAATGATGGTGAATTATTCGAAGAACCATTTGATGCATGATAAGGTTCTTTTTTCCTGGAAACTATATTTGTTAAATTAAAATCTGCTGGTCTGTAATCATGTTCAAGAATAGCGCCGCCTAGAGCCGGGGATAAATAAATATTTTGGGTTTCAGTTTCAATGATGATTTCGTCATTTCCATCACAGTCATAGTCAATTTCTGAAACTTGAATCCATTTGCTGCCATGTCTTGAAGCTGAATCAATAAGTTTCTCTGCTTTAATAAGATTTGCATAAGTGTTGTGCCGGCTCTGAGGTGCATATATCCCACCAATATTTGCATCCCAGTAAGAATTGTTGCACTGACCTTTTAAAAGCAAATCCTGAGCCTGGCTTATCATTTCTTTAATTACTTTAAATCTTGATTTCCCTTCTTTGGCAGAATTTATTTTTTTGCTTACCCTTAGCATTTTCTTGTGTAGTAGATTTGCTTCAGGATATTTCAGAAGGAAATTTTTCCATGATCCGACCATGTTTTTTGACTTAATATCCTGAAAGTCAGGAAGGTAAATCCTTCCTTTTGGTTTATTGGTCTGAAAATATTCATTAAATAATTTGGTCTGCAATAATCCAGTCTCTTTAGACAAAGATTTAAGTAAACCTTCAATCCATTTAAGCTTTTCTGGATCATCAATTAGACTGTTATAAAAAAGAACAATTAATTTATTATGTAAATCATTGGTATTTTCTGAAATATATTTTATGGCAGATTCAGGTGAATCATTTTTCATTAAATCATCTAATTTATATGTTATGGGAAATACAGCAACTTTTCTGCCCTCCTCTTCTGTGAGGTAATATCCGGATAATTCATTTTCTTCAAGTCCTGAGCGAATGAAATATTCTTTTGACAGACAAGTATATTGAATTCTTGATTTAGCCAGCTCTAATGCTATTGAAGGCTCCCAGGAGAATTCTGGAATCCATGCACCATAGGGGGTATATCCGTAAATGTGATTTAAAAGCCTGTTCATTAATTGTAATTGTGTTTGTCTGTCCTCTTTTGGGATAAATGGAAAAATAGGCTCATAAATTCCGCCACCAAAAAGCTCAATCTGACTTTTATCTAACAGAGTTCTCAATCTTCCTGAAAAATCAGAAAGTTTTTTGTCGAGATGGGTAATTAAGTTACCGCTTAAATGAAGAGTGGTTTTTATATTTTGATGAGTTTCAAGAAGTTCAAGTAATTTTAAGTAGTGCTTGCTTATTTCTGGTTCAGCAGTATTTTCTAATGATTCTATTGGAATGTGTCCGTGAAAGCCAAGCAATAAATCAGTATTATTCTTCATTATCCTTGTATTTTAGCTTTAATCAGTGATAATTACAGTTTGGATTTTTATGTATTATATTAATAAATTTGGAGTTACCCCTTTACTTATGTATATAGATGATTAATAGAAAGAATTTATGTGGTAGTTATATAGGAGGACATTTAATAAGATGTACAGGGTTTCTCAAAAACTCAAATTCACTGATATTAGAAAAGGAAAAATAAAAACAAATACTTCTAGAGAGAAATGCCTAAAATATTAATCGCAGATGATGAACCTTCTTTAAGATTACTTGTAAGAGCTACATTAAGTTCAAACAAATCTTTTGATTTAGTAGAAGCTTCAGATGGTCAGGAAGCTTTAACTAAAGCACAAAATGAAATGCCTGATCTTTTGCTCTTAGATGTAATGATGCCGGGTTTAAGTGGATTTGAAGTATGTGAAAGACTTAAAAATGATCCAAAAACCAAAGGTATTGTAATAATTATGCTTACTGCTAAAGGACAGCAGGCTGACAGAGACTGGGCAATTTCTGTAGGAACAGATTACTTTCTTACAAAACCATTTAGTCCTATTGAACTTTTTAATTTAATTGAAAAAATCCTTACAAATCAAAAAACCAACTAAAATTTCAATGGACTTAGAAATTACAAGCCGGGAAAATCCTGAATATAAAGAATTAAAAAGTATTTCAAAATCCAGTAATGGATTGATTTTTATTGAAGGTAAAAAGCTTTTTAAAGAAGCAAATAAAAGCAATTTAACCATCGAAAAGATTTTTATAGGCAGCTCAAATAAAGCACTCTTAAAAAATTATAATTGCGGGAATTCAAAAATAACTTTTATGAATAACGAACTTATTTCTTCATTATTTACAACTAAACATAAACCTGATAATGATGATTTAATAATAGCTCTTGCTCGTAAACCAGAATATAGTTTTACAGACGTTATGCAGCTAAAGAAAAATGTTCTTTTCTTGGAGGATATTCAGGATCCTGGTAATCTTGGAACAATAATAAGATCCTCCCTTGCTTTTGATGCAGGTGCAGTTGTCTTATCAGAAAATAGCGTTGATTGTTTTAATACTAAAGTAATACGTGGCAGTGCTGGTGCAGTATTCAGGATGCCTGTCTTATTTGCAGAAGATTCTCAGGAATTTTTACTAAGTACTAAAAAACATGGTTATAAAGTAATTGCTGCAGTTACCGGAGCTGTACTTGGAATTAATGACATAGATTATAAAATACCTATGGTTTTTCTTTTTGGAAATGAAGGGAGAGGGCTTTCAGATGAAATTTTAAGTTTCTCAGATAAAAACATTTCAATACCTGTGTCTAATAACCTGGAATCTCTAAATCTTGCTTCTTCTGTTAATGTGATTTTATGGGAGTTGTTTCGTCAGCGATCTAATAAATAAAAAAAACAAATAAACAATTTATGGGAGCCATTTTATCTATAGACTTTGGTACAAAAAGAATAGGATTAGCAGTTTCTGATTCTACTAGAACATTTGCTTTTCCATATGGAACTATTGAAAATAAAAATCACGAATATGTCTTTTTAAATATAAAAAATATAATCTCTGAAAAAGAAGTAGATTTGATTATTATAGGAATGCCTTATCGTAGAGGCATACCGATGTGTATGCCCACAGGAAAAAAAGCAGAGAAGCAGAGAAACAGAGAAACAGAGAAAAGTAAAAAAGTATCAATGGAAGATATAATATCTTCTTTTGTTAATAAATTACGTGAAAGAGTAAATATTCCTGTTGAAATAGTTGATGAAAAATTAAGTTCTTTTGCAGCTGAAGAAAATTTAAAAGAAAGTGGCATATCATCAAAAGAAATAAAAAGATTTGTAGATCAGGAAGCTGCCAGATTAATACTCCTAGAATTCCTTCAGAATAGATAAAAAACTATTAAATCTTAGGTTAAGAAGCTATATGCTTATATACCATATATAGCGTGTAAAGAAAGGTGAAATTACTACTTATAGTGGAGGTTATGAAACAATTGCTAGAATATGATGTCTTGTACGCTATAAAAATAATCAATTAAAAAATCATCCAAAATCAAATCAGATGGACTAAAAATATGTCAGCAAAGCATCACAATTTATTAGTAGATCAAAATGATTCTGAAAAAAAAGATGATCTTATACATGATAATCCACATAAAAAAGAAAAACTCAGATTATATTTAGGATATGCACCGGGTAAGACTACTGCATTAAATGGTGTTGCATTAAGAGCTCTTGGAGCAGGACTAAAAATAAAATTAATTTTATTTTCAAAATGTCCAGAAACCACAAGCGAATCAAAAATCTATCAAATTTTTAAAGCTCAGTTCCCAAATTATTTTGATTATTTTTTTGCAGGTACATCCAGAATAAGAGAAGATGAAAGTTTTAGGTTTTTTGGAGATCCTGACGGGTGGACGCTTGAAGATCAGTTAAAATTGGATCAAGGCATTAGACAGCTTACGAAAGATATAAGCTCGGGTGAATATGATTTAATTTGTGTAGATGAGCTTACTGATCTTCTTTATCATAAAGAACAAAGAGTTACCGAAAAAATTGCTAAACCTATATTTCAAAATATACATTCTAATACTACGATAATCGTTACAGGACATTTATGCCCAGATTGGCTGTGTGATTTAGCTTCTACTGTAATTGAAGGAAAAGCTTCTAAACATTACAAAGGATATACAAAAGGTATTGAATGGTAAATGATTTACTGTCGATTATGTCTTATAATATTTGTTATGGCAGCACATAACAATAACAAAAAAGATAAAGGAAAAGATTCGGAAAATGTTGTTCATGCAATGGTTGTTACTTCCCAAAAGATAGTTGAACTTATGGGAAGGGATTTGTCCTCGCATTTTTATAATTACAAAGTTTCACTCATTAATATTGCACCAGCAGTTTCATATGGACCAGATGCAATGACTCTTGTACTGGAAGGTAAGCATAGCGATATAAAAAAAAGCTTAAGTTGTTTAAAAAAAGTTTGTATGGCAAAAGAAGCAGGACTTGAGACGACACCAGTTAAATCATTGCCCCCTATATTAAAAGATTATTTACATGATATGGAAGATGAATTTAGATTTGAAAAAATATTTGAATATTGTTCAAAAGAATATCTTGAATATTGCAGGACCCATAAAATTAAGCCCCATCCGGAAGTTGTAGAAAGCTTAAATGGTTAAGGTTAAAAGGTTCTAATTAACGGTCGTCAGTGATTAATTAATTATAAAAATTCCTCAGGATTTAAGCTCTTAACCTTAAAATAACAAATATTACAACCTCGATATTTTTATACTAATGATAGACTTCTTATAAGCTTATTAAAAATTAAAAACAATGAATAAAATACAAAAAGTTTCAATAATAATACCTGCATACAATGAAGAAACCAGTCTTAAAGTGCTTCTGGATGAGTTGGATTATTTCCTGAAAAATTTTCAATATAATTATGAAATAATTTTTGTGGATGATGGCAGCTCAGATAATTCATTTAACATCTTAAAAGATGCAGCTATGAAGAATCCAAATTATAAAGTCTTCAGGCTTAGAAGAAATTATGGACAAAGTGCCGCACTACTTGCTGCTATAGACCATTCAACAGGTGATGTTATTGTTCCGCTTGATGCTGACCTGCAAAATGATCCAAGCGAAATCCCCAAACTTTTAAATTTAATTTCTGAAGGATATGATTTGGTAAGTGGCTGGAGAAAAAATAGGCAGGACAGGATGCTTGATCGGAAGATTCCTTCCATGATTGCGAATAAAATCATTTCCTTTATTTCAGGTATTAAGCTCCATGATTATGGATGTTCTTTAAAAGCCTATAAAAAAGATGTTCTAGAAGGAGTTAGATTATACGGTGAATTACATAGATTTTTGCCTATCTGTGCTTCATGGAATGGTGCTAAAGTTGCTGAAATTGAGGTTAATCACCGTCCCAGAGTTTTCGGAAAGTCAAAATATGGTTTAAGCAGAACATATAAAGTAATTCTTGATCTTATTGTTTTAAAATTTCTGTCAGATTATTCTACTAAACCTATTTATTTCTTTGGTGGATTTGCCTCAATGTGTTTTGGTCTTTCAATTATTCTTGCTGCCTGGTCCTTATATTTGAAGATATTTAGAAATATAGATCTGGATGGTACGCCACTTTTAATATTTTCAGCTGTTTTTGTAATTGTAAGTGTACAGCTTTTACTAATTGGACTTCTTGCAGATCTTGTGATGAGAACTTATTTTGAATCACAAGGCAAGAAAACATATCAAATAAAAGAAGCATTAAATTTTGAACGTAATTCTATTTTTGCTAATCAAGGCACGAGATAACTTTTGATAATAAGTGAGCCATTCCTATTTGTTTTAAAAATATTTTCAGGATATCCATCAGAGGTAACCCGTAAAATCAACAAAAAGTTCTTAAAAAATATATAAATCCAGCTGTTTTTATGGATATTTCAGCTTAATTGCCGATTATTTAATCAGGCTTTAAGGAATTTAATACCTAATTAGAAGACATTGTAATATGTGAATAAAGAATTATGAACAAAATCCGTTTAGCAAGTGAAATTATTGTCGGAACGATAGTTTTTGGTCTATTGATTTTAATCTTAGTTCCTCTGCCAACATGGCTAATGGATATTGCATTGGCGACAAACATTTCATTTGCAATAGTTACTCTGGGTATTGCTCTTTATATTGCACGTCCTCTTGATTATGCGGTTTTGCCCTCAGTACTTTTAATTACTACACTTCTCCGTCTTTCACTTAACATTGCAGTTACAAGACTGATACTTGCAGAAGGCTATGCAGGAGAAGTAGTTACTGCATTTGGTAATTTTGTTGCAGGCGGAAATATTGTAGTAGGTATCATAATTTTTATCATCATAACTGTTGTTCAGTTCATAGTAGTTACAAAAGGTGCAGAAAGAATTGCAGAAGTATCAGCACGTTTTGCACTCGATGCTATGCCAGGAAAACAAATGTCCATTGATGCTGATTTTAATGCAGGCTTAATAAGCAGTGAAATTGCAAAGCAAAGACGTGCTGACCTTGAAAGAGAATCTTCATTCTACGGTGCTATGGACGGTGCAAGTAAGTTTATAAAAGGTGATGCAATTGCAGGTATAATTATTGCCCTGGTAAATATTACTGCAGGTCTTACTATTGGGGTTACTCAAAAAGGACTGGATCTTGCCCAGGCTGGTCATAAATATACCCTTCTAACCATTGGTGATGCTCTTTCAGCTCAGGTACCTGCACTTATTCTTTCAATTGCTGCAGGTATTATTGTCACACGATCTACATCAAATGCAGAAAGTTTGGGTGAGGATATCGGTACACAGATCATGAATAGACCGAATGCACTTGCACTTGCATCTGGTTTGTTATTTTTTATTGGATTTTTCCCAGGTCTGCCAACTTTTGCTTTTTTAATACTGTCAATAATTACAGGTCTTATGGCTGCTTTTGTTTTTTCAAAGCGTGCAGCAATGAAAAAAGCTACAGAAGAGCAGGCAATTTCTGAACCAAAAATTAATCCAAGCAGTCCGGATATGATGTACTCTTTGCTTGAAGTTGATAATCTTGCAATTTGGGTTGGGAGAAATTTACTTGATATTGCTGATCCAGGCAGACAGGGTACTCTAGTTCCGGAAATCGCATCACTTAGACATCAGCTGACTTTAAATCTTGGATATGTTTTGCCGTCAGTAAGAATTATGGATGCACCAAGCTTAAATGCAAATGAATATAGAATTGTAATAAGAGATACTACCGTAGCTTCAAGCGAGGCTTATCCGGATAGGATGCTAGTTTTAAGAGAATATTGGGACAGAATATATTCTGAACCGCCACCAGGAGCACTTCCTGGATGGGACTCTGCACTTCAGGAACCAGCCTACTGGATAGATCCTGAATATCTTGAACAAATTGACTGGCAGTATCCTGCTACACCCGCTGTAAGAGTTATTACTGCACATCTTGCTGAAATTGTAAGAAGGAATATAGATGAGCTTCTTACAAAAACAGAAGTTAAACGTGTTCTTGAGCAGGCAAAACAAAAAGACAGCCAGCTTGTAGAAGGTTTGGTTCCAAGCTTAATCAGTCTTGGTGATTTAAGGCGTGTCTTTGTAAATCTTCTCAAGGAAAGAGTTTCAATAAGAGATGTTCAGTTTCTTTTAGAAAGGCTTGAAGATTTATGTGCTGGAATTAAGGATCCAGATCTGCTCTCTGAAAAAATAAGGATTACACTTGGAAGACAAATTTGTCTTGAGTTTGCAACTCCTGAAAAACAAATATTTTCAGTTGCATTTCATCCTAACTGGGAAAGAAAACTTGAAGAATCACTTCAGCGAGTAGAAAACAATCTTGTTTTAATTTTAGATCCAAAACAAATCCAGCAGCTTGTAACTATGATTTCACGTTCATCAAAACGAATCAATGAACGATATGGAAGAAAACCAGTTTTAATATGTGGTCCAGGGCTTAGATTACCGCTCTACAGACTGCTTGAACAATTTGATCCTCATATTCATGTACTTTCATATGCAGAGTTATCTCCTGATTTTAATGTTCAAGTTCTAGAAACTATTGGTCAGGAACCAGCTCAGACGGGGGGAGTATCTGCGCCAGCAGCGTAAGGTAGGGGCATACCAAGGTGTTTGCCCAAAATAAAAAGCAAAATGGATTTTAGAGAAGAAAAAACTGAATCAGAAATTATATCTAGTCAATCTGCTTTGATTGATAAAGAGTATATAAAAGATTTAAAACGGGCAACACAGGAAATATTAAATAAAAATGAAACCAGAAAATGGACTGGTTATGTCAGTAAAGTAGTTGGTTTACTTCTTGAAGCTAAACTTCCAGGTGCCATGGTAGGTGAGCTTTGTAATGTGATTACTGATCATGGAGAAGTAAAACCAGCAGAAGTTGTAGGATTTAAAGGAGAAGTATCCCTTTTACTTTTACTTGTTGATGGAAGAGGAGTCCATCAGGGAAGTAAGGTTCATCAGACCGGAAGATTGCTTGAAGTGATGGTTGGTGAAGGGTTACTAGGTAGGGTTCTGGATACTTTTGGAAATCCATTAGATGGACGAAAACTGGAAGGACCTCTTTATCCTAGACCCTTAGATGCTGCTCCACCTGAAGCATATGGACGACCAAGAATTGATACTGTTTTTGCAAGCGGTGTAAGAGTAATTGATGGTTTACTGACACTTGGTATAGGACAAAGAATAGGAATATTTTCTGGTTCTGGAGTAGGAAAAAGTACCACTCTTGGCATGATTGCTCGTTATGGTGATGCTGATATAAACGTGATTGCACTTGTTGGAGAAAGAGGACGAGAAGTTCAGGATTTTATAGAAGTTAGTCTTGGAGAAGAAGGATTAAAAAAATCAGTGGTAGTAGTTGCTACATCAGATCAACCCGCTATGCTACGTGTTAAATGTCTTTATACAGCTACAACCATTGCTGAATATTTTCGTGACCAAGGTCTAAATGTTTTATTAATGGTAGATTCTGTAACCAGACTTGCAATGTCTCAAAGAGATGTTGGGCTTTCAGTAGGTGAACCGCCTACAATGAAAGGTTATACCCCTTCTGTTTTTGCAATGTTGCCAAAGATTCTTGAAAGGTCAGGCAGAGCAAAATCAGGTTCAATTACTGCAATTTATACTGTTCTTGTTGAGGGTGATGATTTTAATGAACCGATTGCAGATGCTGTTCGTGGTATTTTAGACGGGCATATTATACTATCCAGATCTATAGCTGCTAAAAATCATTATCCTTCTGTAGATGTATTAAATAGTGTAAGCCGTTTATTCCCAGAAATTGCAAATAAAGACCATCAGGAAGCCGCAGGTTTTATCAGGAATATGATTGCAACTTATAATAATGCTGAGGACTTGATTGCAATTGGTGCATATGAAAAAGGTTCTGATCCAAGGATTGATAAGTCAGTTTTATTAAAGCCGGTTATTGATTCGTTCTTACAGCAAGGAATATTTGAAACATCTGGTTTTGAAGAAACAGTAAAACTTTTAATTGATATATATCAACAAGGGAAGTAAATATTCTTACTGACAAAATTTGTTTAAAAGTCAGTTTTTAGTTAAAACAAAAGTAAAGGCGTATTTCAATACGCCTCTACTTAAATAAACTAAAAGATTTATTCATATTTATATTTTAAAGGTTAAACTTATAAAGCTATGACTTTTATTCCAAATGATGAGAAAGACAATTTAATTTTAACTAAAGATGGGGCCAGATTAGAGCTGGATTTTGCAAGTGAACTGCAAGAGAATCTCTTCCCTCAGGTAGATGAATTACTTTTAAAAGCCAGAAAGGCTTCTGCAGTTTTTACACAGTATTCCCAGGAGATGGTAGATAAGATTGTTTATACAGTTGTCAGGGCTGCTATTGCACATTCTAGTGAATTTGCCAAACTAGCTGTTGAAGAAACAAGGATGGGATTATTTGAAGATAAGATTTTAAAAAACATTGTAGCTAGTGAATTTTTATACAGTCAAATTAAAGATAAAAAAACAGTAGGAATAATAAGAGAACTAAAAGATGAACAAATGGTTGAAGTTGCTGAACCTGTTGGCGTAATTGCAGCGCTTACGCCAGTAACTAATCCTACCAGTACAGTTATTTATAAATCCATTATTTCTTTAAAAACCAGAAATGCAATCGTATTTAGTCCGCATTTAATGTCAAGTAAATGTGTTGCATATACTGCTGAAATCCTTTACAAAGCAGCACTTGAAGCTGGAGCACCGGAGGGTTGCATTGGCTGGCTAAAAAGAAATTCTAAACTGAGAAAGCAAACAAATTATTTGCTTCATCATAAAGAAGTAGATCTGGTATTTGCAACCGGTGGAACAACCATGGTAAGAGTTGCTTATAGTACAGGTAAACCTGCTATTGGAGTGGGTTCCGGGAATACTCCTGTTTATGTTCATAAGTCATGTAATGTTAAAAGTACTGCAATGGATATTTGCATTTCAAAAACATTTGATTATGGCACTGAGTGCCCATCAGAACAAACTATTGTTACAGATAAAGAAATTTATGATTCCCTTTTACTTGAATTTAAAAGATTAAATTGTCATATTTGTACTAAAAATGAGACAGAAAAACTTATTCCCGTTGTTATTGATCCTGATACAGGAGCTATGAATTATAGATATGTTGGTAAAAGTGCTTTTGTTATTGCAAAAGCAGCAGGTTTTTCTGTACCTTCAGATACAAAAATATTAATTTGTGAAGTTAATTCAAATGACAAATCAAATCCTCTTTTAAAAGAAAAACTTATGCCTGTACTGGCTTTTTTAGCTGCTGATTCAGAGAGTGATGCTTTAAGTAAATGTTTATTGGTAAATCATTCAGGTGGTACAGGACATACGGCAGGGATTTTTGCAAATAATGAAGAAGTAATATCTAATTTTCAGAATTTAATTAATGCAGGAAGAATAATCATTAATCAGCCTACTTCTTTAGGCGGTTTAGGCGGATTTTATAATAATTTACCCACCACTCTTAGCTTTGGATGTGGAACAGGTGGAGGAAACAGTACTACTGAAAATGTAAATATTTATAATCTGCTGAATATAAAACGATCACCAAAAAGACAAACATCACCAATGTGGTTTAAGATTCCAAATCAGATTTATTTTAATCCTGGTTCCATTTCTGTTTTAAAGACCATGTCTGCACATAATGTTTTTATTGTTACCAGTAAAACTATGGAAAAATCAGGCATATTAAAATCTGTTATTGAAAATCTGCCGTCTGATATAAATGTAAAAGTTTTTTCTGAAATAGAACCTGAACCAAGTTTGGATATTATACATAGTTGCTTGACTCAGATAGGTGATTTTGAACCGGATTTATTTATAGCTCTTGGAGGCGGCTCTGTTATTGATGCTGCAAAAGCCATTAGATTATTTTATGAATGTCCTGAAGTAAAAGTTGAAGATTTATCTGTAAACTTTCTAGATTTTAGAAAACGAGTAGTTAAATTTCCTGTTCTTGGGAGAACTAAGCTTGTAGCAATTCCTACTACCAGTGGTACAGGAAGCGAAGTAAGTCCAGTATGTGTAATTAGTGACAGAAAAGATAGTTTAAAAATCTCTCTTTTTGATTATACTCTTGCTCCTGATATTGCAATTATTGATTCTGAATTAGTGAAAGATTTACCACTGAAATCTACGGCTGATACTGCTATAGATGCATTTACTCATGCAATAGAAGCTTTTGTATCTATTTTTTCTTCGGATTATACGGATGCACTTTGCCTTCAGGCAATAAAATTAATTAATGAATACCTTCCGAAGGTTTTGCAATTTCCAAACAATCTTGAAATAAGACAAAAACTACATAATGCTGCTTCTATGGCAGGAATGGCATTTAGCAATGCTTCAGTAGGAATAAATCATGCGCTGGCACATGCTCTTGGTGCAATGTATAAAATACCGCATGGCAGAGCTAATGCAGTATTTTTATTAAGCACTATAGATTTTAATTCAGGCATTCCCAGAAAATTTATGCCATTTTCAAATTACAAAGAATACATTGCACCTGAAAAATATGCACAAATAGCTCAAATGCTTGGATGTACTGGAACTGATATTAAAGAGCTTATTTCTAATTTAAAAGAAAAAGTAAATGATTTACTTAAGAAATCCGGACTTCCTGTCAGAGTAAGTGAACTTGGGATAAAACTTGATGATTATCTGGCAAGTATTCCGGATTTAATTAACAAAGCCAGTAATGATTTAAGTCTTAGAACAAATCCACGTATTCCTATTATAGAAGAACTAGAAGTCATACTGAGAAACGCATATTGAGACACGAGCCGGCGAATCGGCGATGCGGCGAAAGGGCGAAGAGAAAAAGTGAAAAATATAGACTTAAGAATTGATGATATGTTAAGTGGAGAAATTACCTCAAGTGAAATAGTTGATTCTATTTTTAACTCATTTGATAAACAACTCTTGGATAGAAATGAAATACTTCTCGATTTTAAAAAAGTAACTTTTGTTTCTGTTTTGTTTCTTGAACGGCTTGAAAGTTTTGTTAAAAGGGCAAAAGATATAAATGTTAAAGTTCAAATTACCAATGTAAGTCCTGTTATATATAAAGTTTTTCAGGTGGCAAAAGTAAAAAGTATTTTAGAGGTTTGTAGTTAAGCGACTAAACCAAGCAAGCAATTAAACCCTGTCTGCCGGCGCGTCTTCCCTGTATTCTGTGTGAATAAAACATGCTGTTATGTGCAGCAGTATCAAGTTCAGTTACAAAAATTTTCATCACTCCGGCCCTGTCTAATTGCAGGAAATTTGCCATTTTCAGATCTGCCTTTGATTTTAGTCCTGATTTATCAAGGATTTCATCTGACTCGCATGCTTCTGCTAAAGCTTTTGCAACATCATCTCCTACCTCATAATGTTTTTGTCCTATTGCAGGTCCGATTGCAGCTATAATTTGTGAAGGTCTTGCCAGATAATTTTCCTGCATTGCAATTACAGCTTTTTCTACGATGGATGCTGCTGTTCCTCTCCATCCCGCATGAACCAACCCTAGAAGTTTTTTCTCATGACAATAAAGCAAAATTGGTACACAGTCTGCAGCAGTTATTAAAAGTGGAACATTGGTCAGGTGAGTTATAACTGCATCTGATTGAATAATTTCAGGTGTTTCTTTTTCCAGTACAAGAACTTTATCTGTATGTGCTATTGGAAGTACTACAAGATTCTTATAATCCAGCTCCAGACTTTTACATAAGGTCTCTCTGTTTTTGTCAACACCTTTTTCCGGAAAAATAGTTGGTTCATGTTTTGCAAGATTTAAATCCCCAGATTTACTTGTAAATAGATGTTTTAAATTGCTAAATTCTAGAAATGGAGCACATTGCCAGCCTTTTATCTGCCCATAATTTGCCTCTGTCCAGGTTTCTTTTCTTTGTCTTTTTAAAAAGAGCATAGGGTAAAATATAGCATATTAGAGCTCAGAGCTGAGACCTGAGAGCTCAGAAAGTGTAAAGAAAGCCTGAGCTCTGGACTTTCAGCTTTAAGATCTATGAAAGAAAATAAAATTAAAATAGTACATTTTAGTGATCTGCATTTTGGTTCAGGAGAAAGATATGGGAATATAAATCCTGAATCGGGCTTAAATAAAAGGTTTGAAGATTTTATTTCTGCACTGGATAAGCCTGTAAATTTTGCAATTGATAATAATGTCGATCTTGTCCTCTTTACTGGAGACACATATAAACATGCAACCCCTGAACCTGTTTATCAGAAAGAGTTTGCTAAAAGGATAAAAAAACTATCTTTAAGTAAAATTCCTACAGTACTCCTAGTAGGTAACCATGACATTCTTTATAGAATTGATGGTTCTGATGCACTTGATATTTACAGCACTCTTGGAATTGATAATGTAACAGTTTTTAACAGAATTGAGCTAAAAAATATTGAAACTAAAAATGGCATAGTTCAGGTAATAGCTCTACCTCATATTACGAAAAGCAGACTGCTTACAAAAGAAGAATACAGAAACTTATCTACAAAAGAACAGGACGGGTTAATGATTGAAAAAGTAAAACATGCAATAACAGCATGCTTTGAAAAATTAAACCCTGAACTTCCATCTATTCTGATAGGACATGGAACCATTGAAAGTGCAAAATTTGGCTCTGAACAGGATTTATCAATTGGAAAAGTATTAAGTTATCCATTAGGTCTTTTTGCAGATGCACCGGTAGATTATGTAGGTTTTGGTCATATTCATAGACATCAGATTTTAAAAAAATCGAACCCCCTTATTTTATATGCTGGATCATTAGAGCGGGTAGATTTTGGAGAAGAAGAGGAAGAAAAGGGTTTTATTTCTCTTGAGCTAGAAAAAGGAAAAGTAAATCATAAATTTAACACTACAAATCCAAGGAAATTTTTAACTATTGACCAGGATCTTACATTAAGTACTAATCCTCATGGAGATTTAGAGGATACCATTTTAAAAAATAAAATAAATGATGCAATAGTAAGAGTAATCTATAAAATAAATGAGGAAGATTATGACAGGGTGAATCAGCAAAAAATTAAATTACTCCTTCAAAGTGCCTTTGCCTTTACTGTTTATGCAGATATTAAACATAAGGACAGAACATATAGAATTGATGATCTTGACGCCAGTTTAATTTCAAATCCAATCCTGGCACTTGAAAAATACTTATTTGATTTTTCAGAAGACGATAAAAAAATATTATTTGAAAAAGCAAAGTTAATTATTGACAGTGTTGCACAAGAAGTAAATCAGAAGTAAAGGCAAGCAAAAAATTGGTCTGCTCGCTTTTAATTAAAATTAATATTCAATAAGTTACTATATGTCTCTAGGAATGGTGGGCAATTCCTGAGGCTGCAAGCTCAGCGGCTATTAACTTTTCAAGATCTTCTGGTCTTGAACTTTTAGCTAGTGCATCTTCAGGTCTAATAAGTTTTTTCTTTACAAGTTCAGTAAGACTGTTTTCAAGTGTAATCATTCCAAGTCTGGCTCCGGTTTGAATTGCAGAATAAATTTGTGCTGTTTTACCTTCTCTGATTAAATTTGCAATTGCAGGTGTATTAATTAATATTTCCATTGCCATTACACGACCGCTTGTTTGACCCTGAGGAGTTAATTTCGAAATAAGTGTTTGTGAAAAAACTGCTACAAGACCGTTACTAAGCTGGATCCTGATTTGTTGTTGTTGATCCGGCGGAAAGACATCGACAATTCTGTCTATGGTTTGTGCTGCAGAGCTGGTATGTAATGTTCCAAAAACAAGATGTCCGGTTTCTGCAGCTTTTAAGGCGAGACTTATAGTTTCTAAATCTCTCATTTCTCCAATTAAAATTACATCAGGATCTTCTCTGAGAGCAGCTCTTAAAGCCTTATCAAAACTATGAGTGTCTGCACCAACTTCTCTTTGATTTACTACAGCACGCTTGCTTGAATGAATATATTCAATTGGATCTTCAATAGTTAGAATATGATCAGCCCTGTTTTCATTAATCCAGCCAACCATTGCAGCTAATGTAGTACTTTTACCTGATCCTGTAGGTCCTGTAACCAGAACCAGTCCTCTTGGCCGTGAACATACCTGCTGGCAAACTTTTGGAAGATTTAATTCATCAAAAGTAGGAATTTTAGATGTTATGGTTCTTAGTGCACATGCAAAACCTCGTCTGTCTCGGTAAGCATTTACTCTGAATCTTCCTAATCCTTCTATTCCATAACTGCAGTCCAGTTCTAATTTTTGTTCGAGAGTTTTTCTTTGTTCAAGATTTAAAATACTAAAAATTAATGCTTTAGTATCTTCAGATGTTAAAGGCTCATATTCTGTAGGTATAAGTTTTCCATCTACTCTTAATACAGGCGGCATTCCTGCAGAGATATGGAGATCGCTTGCTTTCTTTTGTATAACTAATTCTAGAAGTTCTTTCATTTATGTTTCTTCAGTTTCCTGCAAGGCTCTTAAAATTTGACCGCAATAAACTTCCCCGGTTCCCTCAGTGTATACGGTTAGTAACTTATCGTTCATATCAGCTATAACTGTCGTTCCACCTTCAGATTCTAACAAAATATGATAAATACCACCTTGATTTGTTTTAATTACCTGATCGTTAAGATATCTATAAACTTTTGCTGCCTTAGTGAAATCTTCTTTTTTATGTAAGACTTGTTTTTCTTTCCACTCTTCGATAATTAAATTAGCATTTTTCTTAAGGAAGGCAGATCCCAAGACTTGAGCCTCATTATTTATTTTTAAAAGGTTTGATTTTAAATGTTCATTATCTTTAATATCCGGGATTTCATCAATGGTTTCTTCTTCGGGGATTTGGTCCTTTTCTTTTAATGCATTTGATTTAATTTCTTCTTTTAATTCTTTAAGTTCTTTTTTAAACTCCTCTTTTATTTCTTCAAATTTTTCTTTGCTTTCAGTTTTATCGGGCATTACTTCTTTAGTAAGTTTTGCCTCTATTTCCTCTCTAAGTTCTTTCTTTAACTCTTCTTTTATCTCTTTTATTTTTTCTTCTTCACTTACTTGTCTGAAAGTAGCTTCATGTATATCATCACCTTCATGATGAACGGATATTTCTTGTTTTGGTAATGCATGTTCTTTTCTTTTTATACGGGGTTTATCTGTAATGCCTGAAGTGAGTTTTTTGACTGCATTTAATGAAGAGTATTGTTCGAATATTGCCTGCAAATCTTTTTTTATGTCTTGAGGAGGGAATGGGCTTAGCTGAATCGGTTTGGGCTTTTCCCTGGGTATAAATTCACTGGTGGTTTCAAATGGCTGACCAAATATTTCTTCTTTAGAAGAACCCTCTTCTTCTTCAAAAAAATCTGATTTAGCCCTTTTTTCTTTAAATTTGGGGTTTGTCTCTTTATATTGAAGCTTGCCTGAGCTTTCTTCGGGAAGTTCTTCAGATGTGAACTCAATTTCAGGTTCAAACTCAAATGGTTTTAAGAACTCTTCTTCAATTGAACTTCTTTCAGATGTTTTATGCTTGATTTTTTCTTTTGATGGAAAAACATCTTTTGCTTCTTCAAATTTTGGTTTCTTATGTGTAGAAGATTGAAAGCCGGCGAATTTAAATTCTTGTGCTTTCTTGTAGGGGGCTTTTTTAGCTTTGTTGTGAAATTCTTTGGTTAGTTCCTCGTCATAAATAAGTCTGAAATTTAAAAGAAGAGCAGCAGCAGAAAATATATTTGTTTCAAATAAACAATAAGTGTTTATTTGAAATTCCCCTTCTTTTAAAATAAATGAATAGTCATTTGTAATACCGAGGCTGTTTATTGCCCATGCGCCAAAACAGATTATAAGTGTAGTGCAGAAATATATTAATGCTAAAACAAAACCCTGAAGAGGTGTTGCTTTAGGATAAAATGCAAGTACAGGAATAAAACTTAAACCTGCCTCTCCAATCAAAAGAGCAGAAAAAGACAATATTCTTGTAACTGTAAAATAATTAGGTGTTAATGCAACACAAATTATTCCTATAATTACTAGAGGAATAAAAATTATTATTATAGGTCCTGTTAAACGATACATTTTTTATTTTTACTCAGCAACACAATTTTCTAATATTAAACCCTGAATTTTGCATCAATGCAAGCACTTAAGTGATCTTTTATTTTATTTATCTCTTCATCGACCTGATTGCCTGTTAGTGTTTGTTCTGGATCCTGCATTTTAAGCCTGAATGTCAAGCTTTTGTTTTCACTGTCTAATTCATATAAGCTAATTAAAGTTATATCTTTTACAAATCCTGAGGTTATTTTGCTGATTTCATTTTGAACCAAATTTGCATCGTATTTTTTTAATAAATCAATCGTTATATCTCTAGTAACCAATGGTTGCGATGAGATTTTTTCAAAAGATTTTGTTTTTGTTAATTCTGCTAGTACTGGTTCAAGATCTATTTCAAATAATATTACAGGTGAAACAAACTCATATTTCTTTTCGAGCTCTGGATGCAAACAACCAAATCTGCCAATTCCTTTTTTATTTAAAAGTATTTTTAATGCTATTCGTGGATGAAGAAAATTCTCCTGTGTTTGTATAAATTCCAATGAACAATTTTTTCTTGAAAGTAAATCTTCAAGGATTCCTTTTGTCAAGAAAAAGAGAAATTCTACAAGTTTTTCTTTCTGAACATTACCTTCGAACCAACTGTCTTCAATTCCGGAAACAATACCTGCGATTTTTAAAACTTCTCTGACACAAGTTTCTTTTTCGCTCGGTTTATTTTTATCTTCAAAAAAATATGCTTTTCCGATTTCAAAAAGTTTGCAGGTGGTTGCCTGATGGCTTTGATTTAATTTCAATGCTTCAAGAAGACCAGGAATTAATGTTTGTCTTAATACTGAATGTTCCTTAGAAAGGGGATTCAGCATTGAAACTGCCCTGGTTTCATCAAATGTAAATTCCTTGTTACTTAAAGTTTTTTCTCCAATTAAACTACTTAGATAAGCCTCTGAAAAACCTGAAGCCAAAAAGTGTCTTTTTATAATGTTTAGCTCATTTAAAGACTTATTGGCTGCAATAGTGGACAAAGGTGGATTAACAGGAATTTTGTCATATCCGTATAATCTGGCAATTTCTTCAATAAGGTCTCTTGGACGGGAGACATCCTGCGTTCTAAATGAAGGGACATGGACTTCAAGACTATCCTTAGAAACATTAGAACATTTAAATTCAAGTGATTCAAGCATATCTTGGATTTCTTTTGTATTTAGACTTATTCCAAGCACTCTTGTAACTTCAGAGGTCACAAGACTAATGGTTACTTCTTTTTTAGATGGCTCACCGGATTTGTGTATCTGACCAACCTTAATTTTTTCATAATCATCACCTGAGGTTTGTTGAATAAGTTCAATAGCATATAAAAGAGCATTGTAAGTAAAGTTACTATCAACTCCTCTTTCAAACCTTTTTGATGCTTCACTGGCTAAACCAAGTGCTCTAGAGCCCCTTCTTACTCTTACAGGGTTAAATACAGCAGCTTCTAAAACAATATCTTTTGTACTTTCTGAAACCTCTGATTCTTTACCGCCCATAATGCCAGCAATTGCAACTGGGCATTCTTCATCAGCTATAACAAGAATGTCACCAGTAAGTTCATGTTTTTTATCATCAAGCGTAACAATTTTTTCACCTTTTTTAGCCAGCCTTGCTGTTAAGGTACTTCCTTTTAGTTTCGCCTTGTCATAAGCATGCATAGGCTGCCCGAACGTAAAATTAATATAGTTAGTAATATCAACAATGTTATTTATGCTTCTTATACCAATAGCTTCAAGTAGATTTTTTAGCCAGGCAGGACTTTCAGAAACATTAATATTTTCTAAAGTTGCAGTGTAAAAGAGATAGGTATCTTTAGTGTTTTCTATTTTGCTTTGAATAATTTTTACTGATTTGTCAGTTTTAGGGGGATTAAACCTTATTTCTTTTAATTTTCTGCCAGTCAAAGCACTTATTTCCTTACTCAAACCGAAAACTGAAAGAGCATCTCCTCTATTTGAACGAGCAGCTACCTCTAAGACGGTATCCTGAGTTAAAGATAAGCAGTCCACAATACTCTGACCAAGCTTGGCATTTTCAGGAAGAATTAATATTCCCTCAGAGTCCTGGACATTTATGCCAAGTTCTCCTGGTGAGCAAAGCATTCCGCTGGAGTCGATATTTCTTATTTTTGTCTTTTTAATGGCTAATTCTGAACCATCTTGGCAATTTACAACAACAGCACCTTCGAGGGAAACGGGGATTGTTTGACCAACTTTTATATTTTTAGCACCACAAACAATCTGGATCTGATTTGAGCCGTCTGTGGTTACCTTTGTGACTGAGAGGCGGTCTGCATTAGGGTGTTTTTCAATTTCCAGTATCCTTCCCACCACAATAGGACCCTTGAGCTTGTGCCCGACCTTTTGGATTTCTTCCACTTCAAAGCTGTACATGGTCAGCTTCTTCGCAACTTCTTCAGGGGAGATGTCGTCTAAGCTTAAGAACTTGTTTAGCCAGTTTAGAGAGAGTTTCATAAGTAAGTCACCAAAGAAAATTATGACACAAGTTTGCCAAAATAAAAATTTATCTATAAGCAAAAATTTCAAATTTAGGTGTTTTAAGCCACAATTCTTAGTTTTAAGCAAGATTATTTTTAAGCTTGAAATATTCAGAGAAAGAAAATTTTTCGTTCTGGACAATATGAAAAAATATAAAACTATCCTAGGTATGGAAGATAATCTGCTGTTATAATCTTTAACTTGTTGAAGGAGAAATAAATTTGCCCAAAGAAAATTTAGAGTGAGAAAAAAAGAAGACAGGGAATAAAGAATTAGAAATGAAAAAAACAAGAATAAAAAATAAAAAAATAAGAGGAGGTAAATAAAGCATTATTACTGGCGCCTAACGGTGACTGCCCAATTCCGGCCAAAAAACAAATTTGGAATTTAAACTGGGCGAGTGGTAGTTGGTAAAAATACAATCAGGCGGAAAAATTTTTAGAAACCTGTTTGTAAAAAATAAAAGAGGAAAATAAGGAAATGTTTGGACCACATTTATTAATGGAAGCGTACGGAGCACCGAAAGAAAAGCTCTCTGATATCGGGCTTATAAGTAATCTTTTGGATATTTACCCTGAAAAGCTAGAAATGCATAAAATTATGCCGCCATATGTTTTTAGATACGACGGCGGGAATGTAAAAGAAGACTGGGGCATAAGTGGTGTAGTACTTATTGCTGAGTCTCATATTGCTTTACATACTTTCCCGGAAAAAGAGTTTTTTACCCTGGATATTTTCTCCTGCAAGGATTTTGACATAAGAAGTGCAGTTGATATTGCACTAGATCTGCTTCAGCCAGTACATTTTGATGAGACTGTAATTACACGAGGCAGAGAATTTCCTAAGTCTATTGGACGTGCTGCTAAAGTGGTCCATCAAGAACGCAGAAGGATTGCTAGCGTAAAGTAATCGCGTTATTTTAATTTATAAAGGTTTCATCGTCGGAAAAGCAATTACATCCCTAATGCTGGCTGAATTTGTTAGAAGCATAACGAGCCTGTCAATTCCTATTCCTAGTCCGCCAGTAGGTGGCATACCGTATTCAAGTGCAGTCAGAAAATCAAGGTCAAGCGGATGTGCCTCATGATCGCCGGCTGCTTTTTTCTTTGCTTGTTCTTCTAGTCTTTTTCTTTGATCAAGAGGATCTGTAAGTTCAGAAAAACTGTTTGCAATTTCCCAGCCGTTGATAAAAAGCTCAAAACGTTCTACAAGTCCGGGAATTGATCTGTGTTTTTTAGCAAGTGGTGAAATTTCAAGAGGATAATCTATTATAAAAGTAGGCTGGATTAATTTAGCCTCAACTCTTTCTTCGAAGACCTTAGCGATAATAATACCGCAATCAGGGCACACCATCGGTGCGCCCCTACATTCTAATTTTACGCCAGCATTAATTGCTAATTTAGAAGCTTCTTCAGGATTATGTAAGCATTTGGAAAAATCTATTTTTGCATGTTCTTTTATTATGTCCAGCATAGGAATGCGTTTCCACGGCTTTTCAAAATCAATAATTTTCCCCTGATATTCTATCTGTAATTTTCCATTTACTTTCTGGCAAATATACTTAACTAGATTTTCAGTAAGATCCATCATGTCGTTATAATCAGAATATGCTTCATAAAGTTCTATGGATGTAAACTCAGGATTATGTTTAGTAGAAATCCCTTCATTTCTAAATATTCGCCCGATTTCATAGACCTTTTCGAATCCTCCTACGATAAGTCTTTTCAAATGAAGCTCAGTTGCAATTCTCAGGTATAAATCTATATTTAGTGCATTATGATGGGTAACAAAAGGTCTGGCTTCAGCACCGCCTGCCTCGACCTGTAAAACAGGAGTATCTATTTCAAGAAATCCTTTTTCATCCAAATAATTTCTAATTTCAGAAGTTATCTTTGCTCTTTTTTTTAAGGTTTCTTTTGGAATTGGATTTACAATTAAATCTAAATATCTCTGCCTGTATCTTGTTTCTATGTCATGTATTCCAAGGTGGCGTTTTTTCCCTTCAATTATTTCCGGGAGCGGAAGCAATGATTTCGATAATACAATAACCTCACTTACTTTTATAGAAAGTTCTCCGCGTGGACTTCTACGAATAATACCTTTTGCACCGATATGATCTCCTTTGTCTAAGAGGGGCAGGAATTCAACTAATTTTTTATCTAAATTTTCTTTGTCACAATAAAGCTGGATTTTTCCTGAATCATCATAAAGATCAATAAACATCCAGTCATTTCTTTCGTTGTGGATTCTTCCACATACGGTTACTGTGTCGTCTGTTTCTTGTGAATTAGCTAGATCTTTGTATTTTACCTGTAATTCTTCTGCTTTATGTGTACGTATAAATTTGTAAGGATAAGGATCAATACCTAGAGATTTTATCTTTTCTAATTTTTCTAGACGTTGATTTCGGATTCTGGAAGATTCCGTGTGAGTATCAATATTTGTGTCTTGTAAAGTCATTTCATTATTATAAAGCAGTAGGGGCGTGCCACGGCACGCCCCTACAAACAATATACGAATTAACTATCGTAAAGCAAGGGTCTTTGTCGTATGAAGATCATAAGATGCAATTGATTGTACAACATCCATTATTTCCTTTACACGCTCTGTCATTTCATTCTGACTGGTAAGTGAATTAATATAATTACCTATCCCTACACCGCTTGCACCCATGCTAATAGCAAGAGGAGCTGTAGTTAGCGTAATTCCGCTGGCACAAATAATGTTTGCTTCTGGAAATACTTTCCTTAATTCAAGTGTATTTGTAAGAGTGGATGCAGCTTTCAGGATTTCCACATATGAAATATCTTTTCTGTCTGATGCTGGAGTAGTCTGTACAAAACCTTCAGTCTGTAAAATATCCACACCTATTTCTATAAGTTCTTTTGCAAGTTTAATCTGATTAAATACTTCAAGAGTTGCTGGAACTGTACAGCACAAAAGAACACTGGCTGAAAGAGATTTTTTAACCTCTTTTGCAATTTCAAGTATTTCTTTTGGTGTAAACATTTTTCCTTCTTTATAAAAACCTTCATAATTTCCTATTTCAAGCACATCGGCTCCGTATTTTTGAGACTGAACTAGTTTTTTAGGATCAATGCTGGATACAAATATCGGTAATTGAACAGAAGCTCTGATTACTTTTATAATTTCTGGGTCATCACAAATATCTAATGCTGTGGCTCCACCCATTTC
>Ga0155197_125_pt4 | contig 35121 bp, 29 predicted proteins | sample RifCSPhighO2_02_FD_106165 | JGI IMG/M metagenome (GOLD analysis project Ga0155197, IMG submission 106165) | Candidatus Melainabacteria bacterium RIFCSPHIGHO2_02_FULL_34_12 | reverse complement strand
GAACTTCACAAAGATTGCCATCTTCCATATAAACCATAAAATGATGTCTAGTTGTTCCTGACCTTTTTATAAAACTTCTACTACCTGGGGACATTGCACCTGTATCCCTTGTAATGTGTAACAGGACTTTGACAATTTAGAGGGTGAAAGGTGTATAAAGCCTGGATTTTAAAGAGGTTGGGGCCTACATCAAGTCAATACCAGGAATCTGTAATTGCACTGCTCTAAATGCGAAATCTCCTTTCCCAATAAAATCAGTTCTCTTTATAAAAAGTTTATCTGTAAAGTTCATTATCCTAGTTCTAACACTTATGACTACGATGTTGCCCATCTATATTCATTAGCATTTCCGCTTAAAACAACAAAACAAGAAAATACCCATCAAGGGATTTGAACTAAGCATTGAAATTCCTTTATTTTTAATTGTAAAATGATAAAATCTAATTTGATGCCAGTAATAAGCAGATTTTTGGGAATAATAATATTGATGTATTGGCGTGATCATGATCCACCACATTTTCATGCAAAGTACGGAGAACACGAAGTCATGGTATCTATAGATGGTAAAGTTGAGGGCACATTTCCAAAGAGAGCTTTAAAGCTGGTTTTAGAATGGATGGAACTACATAAAGAAGAATTAATTGAAGACTGGGAATTATCCTCTAAAGGAGAATCATTAAAACCAATTGCACCGCTAGAGTAAGGAGTAACTTAAAATGCTTCATGTAAATAAAGCAAAATATATATCTAACTATCAAATATGGTTGTCATTTGATGATGGTAGTAAAGGACAAGTTGACTTAGAAAAATATCTAACTGGATCCATGTTTGAACCACTAAAGAAAATATCACTTTTTTCTCAAGTAAGATTTGATGAAGAGTTAGGTACTATAACATGGCCTAATGGTGCAGATTTAGCACCTGAGTTTTTAAAAGATGTCATGGTTCCAAGTCCTATGCCACTTCTCTATAATCCGGAATAAACAAATGCCCCTTATGGTTAAGGATTCTGGTTCTAACATCCTCTACGACGCTGCCCCAGTTTAAAGAATTAAACTTCACTAATTACATCGAAACCTTTAAAGCTACCTACGATTGCTAGCCCAATAATCTTTCCTTTGCAGATTTTTCTAGCTCTTATTTTTTTTGCTATTTCATTTAGTGTTGCACCAGAACCAACTGCATCATCTACTAATAATATATTTTTAAATGTTCCATTTTCATTGACAACGAAAGTATTTTTAGCATTTTCTATACGATCGTTTAGTTTACTTAATGTTTTTTGAGGGACAGTAATAGTAGTTTTGATTTTTGTTATAGAAATCAGTCTGTGATTTGGCTTTATAGCTTTTTCAAGCTCTTTCATAATTTGAATTTCTCTTTTTACTGTTGGTGGAACAAATCCTATGCCGTCTATTTTAAATTTTTTAATAGCATGTTCTATTTGTGGTTTTATATAAGTTATTAGGTTTTTTATGTAAGCCTTATTCTGACTTTGTTTTGCATACAGCAAAAATTGTCCGAGTTTTGTTTTCCCAAATCTCTCAATGCTATAAAAGTCTATGTAATAAACTTGATCTAAATACACTTGCTCAAAGGTACTTTTAAATTTAGCTAATCCATCTATTAATCTGTCTTTCTTGTACAAATCATACTTTTTAAGTGTTTGAATATATTCTTTTGCCGTTTTTTCAACAGGCAGATTAAATTTTTTACACCAATATTTAAAACCTTCTATTCCTTCTTTCTCCTCACCGCTAGGAGTAATAATTAAGAACTTTTCATTGATAATCTCTTCATTACCTTTTTCTATTATTGCTTTGCTTTCTTCTTCTTTATTGCTCTCTTTTATTGAGTAAAAAACTTTTGGTGGCCTGCCGACTTTATATATCAGCTCTTTCTCAAACAGTTTTTTTAACTGCTTTCTTATGGCCCTGTCAGAAATCTCAAAATGGTCAAAAAGTTCTTTACCGCTTACCTGACCTTTAGCCCTTAAGTATTTGATTATTTTTTCTTCTGTTTTTTCAGGCATTTTAAGTAATTATACCCAAGAATACATAGTTCCTAGTTCATAGTGAACTAGGAACTTATAGAAATTACTTAAAATTATGCCCCGGGTTGTAGTCCCGGTATTTGCGAATTTGACTCCCGTCAGCTGCCCCAGGTTTTTGACTCCAAATTATTAATAAATTATAAACTTCTAAAAACATCTCTACTTATTTATGAGAGAATTTAATTCCTGATTTAAAAATATTATAAAAATCAATAACATATTTTTTCTCTTCTAGCATTTGAGTAGTAGTGAATGCTTTACGCTTTTAAGTTTTTGAAGAAAAACTACATGTACATATTCAAAATTAGGCTTATTAATACTTATCTTGCAGTATCTGATTTAAAGGGTATAATTAAAGCAACAGAAGTTATTTTAATTCTGTTAATAACTATCTATCTATGATAAATAACGAAACTAACATCAAATTAAATCTTGATTTAAATAAAGAACTAAAACTCATCTCTAAGAATGAGTATCGTTCTATATTAAGAAAGTATATGTCTGTTAAAGATTTTTCTCCTGATACAAAAGAGTTCTTGCGTTACTTTATATTCATGTCTATATATCTATTTGGGATTTACAGCTTAGTAAATCTTCCGATTTTTTTACCAATGAAAATATTGGTATCAATTTTTATGGGCATATCACTTGCCTCATTAACATTCTTTATGCATGATCTGATGCATGGAGCAATTACAAAATCAAAAAAAATTACTTATTTTACTGGATTATCAATAGGGTTGTTAAACTTTTTTGCACCACTTTTATGGCAAAGAATACATAACTTCCACCATGCAAGAGCTGGGAATGTAGATGATCCTGATCGCATATACATATGGAATGAAAAACCTAAAAATATATTTGAGAGGTTTGTATACAAAACAAGAATTTCCAGGGATTCATATAATACTTTTTTAAGTTTTATTGGCATGTCTCTAGGATTCTTTTGGTACTTCTCTACAATGCTTTATGCTTTATTGCAAAGAAAAACAAGTTTCCAAAAAACCAGTCAATATCAAAGCATAAATAAACTTTTTAAAGCTAAAGAGGTGCTTATTGTTTTTGGAGAATTGCTCTTAATCTTTTCATTCCAGGGATTTTTGTTTGCTGTTGTTGCAAAATACAATCTTTTAAATTATTTTCTGATTTCACTCTTGCCAGTACTAATAACACATTTTACAACAATGTTATATATTCACACTAATCACTTTCTTTCACCGCTTACAAGAGAAGTAGATGATCCTTTAATTAATTCACTTTCATTAAAAAACAGCTGGCTTGTAGATAAAGTATTTTCAAACTTTTCTCACCATGTAGAACATCATCTATTTCCTGCAATGAGTTCAGCACACTATCCAAAAGTTAGAAAATTACTTTTAGATTTGTACCCAAACCGCTTTCAGTTAATTCCAATGATTGATGCCATAAAGCTCCTTTGTACAACACCAAGAATATATGGCGATAACACTCATCTGATTACTTGTGATAACAATAAACAATTTAATTGTTTACTACCAAAGGAATAAGTAGTGAACTAAATTCAGCATTCTAATATTGCTGAAGTAAATATTTATAAAGAGATAAACAGCTATTTATTGGTTTCATATGATTTCAGTCTGTATCATTACCAAAGCAAAGGAGAGTTTTCTATGAAAACCAAGATTATAGTTTTATTTATTGTTCTGGCGTTATTTTTATCTAATAAAGCCCTTGCACAAAATATTGAGTTAGATACTGCTCAGGACATTTACTGTTAATCTTGAAGTGCAGCCTTTTGCAGGTCGACCTTGCCCAAATCCTGTAAATTGTCAGGATGATATTGCGGTGGAAATCTAAGCAAATGTTGTGAAAAAGATGCCAGTGGCAATCAAAAGAAAATATGTGTCCAGGTAGGTACCAGCAGTTGCGGATGTGCTAATAGATAGGTTATGCCATCTTGTATTAAGTAATTAACTCTATAGAAATACAGTTGTTAAAATAAAATTTCTTTAATCTTATGACTCTGAGATCATAAATGGTTTAGAATTACTTTCAGTTTTAAATTGTTTAGGAACTAAAAAAAATAAATGGCTTTACCTGTAACAGGATCAACAACAAAATCAGGACCATACTTAGGTAAAGGTAGATTAGTCATTGCAGCGGAAGATAGAGATCAAGGCTGGAACCTAGATTCTGCAAGCAGGCTTTCTGATTTAAAAGATACTCAATTTTCGTTTAGCTATCAAAGTGGTAAAGGATTAAACCATGACTCATTGCAACAAATTTTTACACCACCTGAATTAGCAGAGTTATTAAATTCTTATAATAGTGGAAGATTTAAAAAAAGAGAAAGAACCTTAAGAGAAGGAGTTATAGGAGATGATGATCTTTCGGCATTCAGTATTAATCAGGCATTCTATGGAGGCAGGGCTTATATAACAGTTTCGCTAGAAGACGAAGATACACGTCGTTATAGATATATGCCCATTGGATTTAGCACTCCATCCGGTACTTTTTGGGGTAGTTTTTGGGTAACTAATTCTTTACTGCTTGAACAACAAGCTGAAGTTGAGTTAAGTAATCAAAGTTTTTTAGTTGGAAATGAATTAGTTGCTGAACTTCCTAAGAAATTAACAAAAGAGCAAAGGGTAGGCAATGGATTTATGGGATTTACTGATCATGGTAATTTAAAAACTACTGGTACAAACGCTAGGTGGGATATAGGTGATTCTGAGATATTGGCACGATCTTTAAAGCCAATTCATATAAGTTGCAGTAAACCAGAATTAAATCCTTTATTTGATCTTAAAAACATCAGTATTTCCCAAAAAGGTCAAATTGACTTAGGAACAATAAAAATAGGTTCTGAAGAGTTGGTTTTAAAGCTTAATTTATTAGAATTTGAGCGAGACTATGGTGATGAATTAAAAGTTTATTTATCTGTTGAAACAATAAATGGAGCAAAAATAAATACAGATCTTACTGGAATACCTGTAGGAATTAAAGATCCTCGTAATGAGTTCATTACTTGGGCAACCTTAAAGCCTTCGTCAGATGTTGGTAATAAATATTTTGCATTTTTAGATGTACCACGTGCTGGTTCAGCGTGTAAAAAACAAATATTAATTGGAGATTTAGTTTTTAATGAGTTAAATGAAAATTTCTTTATAAATGGTCTTGATGCAAGTCATTCATGTCATTAAATTGCTTTTATTTATGAACACCCTTTACCGCAGCAATCGCCTTTATAACCACAGCCATTTTTCCTGCATTCTCTCATAATGGCTTTAAATTTTTCGTTTTGCTCTGGTGTAAGTATGGCAAGAAGCTCAGCATGAGAATTAACTGCTGATTTTATAAGCTGTTTTTTAAGTTCAATTTTCTTATCAATCAAACTGTTTATTGCATCTTTGTCAAAGTCTTCTTGCAGCTTTGTTCTTAAATCAACTTCTACTTTTTTTACTTCTGCTTTAAGATCAATGGCACCTTTTTTTGATTTATTGCATAGCTCTTTTATTTTGTTTTCTTGTTCGCTGGTTAAAGAAAGTTTTTCTTTGTTCTTTAATGCACAAAAAGATGCTTTCATAAAACACCCTGCAAACGGGCATTCTGAACCTTTAAAATGTCTCTGATTAAATGATGATTTATCACCACAGCTAAAACAAGGTGGTTTTCCTAAACAACAACATCCACTTACAAATAAACAAATAATAAAAAGAACACTAAATAATTTTATATTTTTCATATTTCCCCTCACTTACCTATATATATTGTAGATGAATATTTAAAAAGATGCTTAATCTTCCCTTTCCTAAGCTTTTTTTGTTTTCTTTGGAGGCCAAGAAAAAGAACCTGGTTTTGAGACTAGTTTTAAGGGTGTATTTGGACAATTATTCTCTAATATTTCAGCTAGTTCTTTGTCCAGGAATAAACTGTCAAGAACTTCAAAATTTAATTTTTCCGGTCTTTGTACAGTTACTGATACAGGCTCTATTTCTGTAGTAGCAGTTTCTTCTTTTTCCCAAATCAAAAGTGCTTTTTTCATTAATTTTTCTGCTTCATTTGGTTTGTTTGCTGAATTGTAAAAAAGTGCTTTATTAATCATTTCACGTGTTTCTTTTGACGGATATCCGTTACTGATTAATTTATTTGCAGATAAATCACCGAAAATATTTTTGTTTTTTAATTCATCTTCTATTTGCTTGTTTATTATTTCCTTGATTTCTCTTGAAACCAATTCATTTGTTTCATCTGATAAATCTGCTGATTGTTCTTTTATGAAATCTTCAAGAGGGAATTTATTTAAGCATTCATTTATATAGTTTTTTGTAATGTTGTTCGTCTTTGAGGAAATTAACTCAAAATATTTCGATTCAATATCATTCACAGACAAATTTTCTGTAAATTCTTTTACTTGGCTGTTTAGATACTCTCTTGTTTTTAAGTTAGCCTTATCTCTTACAGATTCTGAGAATCCGGTTAATTCAATATTAATTGAATCATCAAAACCTTCGCTTAAAATAAGCTCTTTAATTTCCTGATTTATCAGGTCTTTTGCTTTTGTTTTAATTAGCTCTTTTGCATTTTCTTTTATGCTTTCTAGATTGTTTAAAATCAGTTCTTCGAGTCCTTGCTTAGCAATAATTTCCGAAATCATGCTTTTGGTTTTGTTCGTTATAAGTTCTTTTACAAGGTTATTTTTTGTTAATACTTCTTCTCCTATGTTTTTCTCTAATGTCTGACTTGCAAAGTAATCTTCTGTTGAACTTTCTATGGTTTTATTAATTTGAGAAGTTAATATTTCGCTTGTTTTTTGTTTTAATTCTTCCTGGAATTCATTTGCATAGGTTTTAGAAAGATTATTAAGATGATTTTCCTTCAGTTCATTATAGTTTTTAGTGTTAAGCACAAATGAAATATCATTATTGATTGACGGCAGAAAAGCATCTGTCTCTATATAGTTTTTTGGTTCATCAGTGCTTTTAAATGCTAATAAACACCAGCTAAAAATATCTACGAAAAATAAAATGCTTGTTGCAGAATTAATAAGTACCCAGCTTTCAGGAGGGAGGGCTACTGGATGAATTGAATTATAAATAAATGAGGTAAAAATATAGGCAGTTGAAAAAACATATCTCTTATTTAAGAGTGCTTCCAGTGAAAAATAAACTACTGCCGGGAATAAAAACCATAATATAATTTCATGTTTAACTATTGGACTGTAAACTTCAAAAAGAAGTAATATTGCAAGGACACTTTTAATACTTTTTATAATCATAATTATGTTCTCCGATATTTGCTCTAGGTCAACTTACCCGGATATTTCCTTAATTTATCGCATATGTAATGAATGTGAAATTAATCTAAGATTGGCGTAAATCCTTGGTTCTTCTAGTGTAAAGAATGGTAAATTGACTGTAATTTAACCGTTAGATTTTAAAAAATAGTGGGCACAGACTTAGGTTTTATTTTTAATCCAAAGATCAGCTACTTTTAAATCCTCTTTATCATCTTTATTTCCAATTTTTAAATCATTTAGGTTTTCTTTAATCCGTTTTTTTGTAATTGAAATAAATCTTTTAAGCGCAGAACTTTCTGCTAGCTCTAAATCACCGGAATTACTTTTTAATTTAATTTGAACTGCAGAAAGTGAATATAAATCCATTGCAATGTCTGACATTCTTATAAGTTCAAGTTGTTGCACTACCATATTATTTCCGTATTTAAGTCCCAGTTGTGCTGTTTTTAATGAAAGTATTTTAGTGTGCCATTGTAACCAAAATGCATCGCTAAAATTTAAACTTCCTTTTTCAAATCTAAGCATTCCGGCTATCAGTCTTAGTTTAGCTGGAATTAATGAGCCAAAAAGATCAAATGTGAATTTCTTTTTCTTTTTTTGATCCTCGTCTTTTTTAGGTTTTCCGAAAGATATAAAAGGTTTAATCAGTGAAAATAAATGTCTTCCAATTGTATCAGCGTCATCTTTTACTCCCTGAACGCCTACTCCTGTTACAAGCTGTTTCATTGCTTCATTTACACCCTCAACTATAATTCCTATCCATGCGTCCCGAAACGCAAGCTCCATACCGCCTGTATGACCTCTCATTGTTCCGGTTCCGCCCCAGAGTCTCATAGCATGTGTTGCAACATCCCAGCTTCCTTCAGTAGCAAGGATTTTTATGGCTGCACATTCTGCAATTATATTAATTTTGTCTCCGTGCTCTTGAATGAGGGCAGTGGTCATGTCTGAGATTGACCTGAGTGCACAGGCATTCACTGCCATCCTGGAAATATATTTTTTTACCTGGGGCAGATCAGACTGTTTTCCACCAAATGCTTTAAACATTTCTCGATTAACAGCATGATGCAGAGCACCTTCAAAAATATATCTTGCAGCTTCTGCGGAGGATGCACCAAAACCAGCTCTTCCTTTATTTAAGCCGTTAAAAATTACTTTTGACCCGCCTTCTACTCCTCCAAGTACATCATTTACTGGTATCTGAAAGTTTTCAAAGGTAATGTGAGATTGGTTACTGCCGCGAATCATCATGAGATCAAGAGGAGCAGACATTCTCATACCTTTTTGTTCCAACTCTTTTCTCTTTTTGTTTATGTCATCTATGCTGTCAGTGATTCTAAAAGGAAGCTCTACTATAAAAACCGTAGGTTTCATTCTTTCTACAGAAAGTCCTTTCTCCAGATCAGTTTTTGCCATCATGTACATAAGACCAGACCTGTGAATATTTGTGATGTAAATTTTTTCACCGTTAACTATCCAGTTCTTTCCGTCAGGTGAAAGTTTTGCAATGCATTGCATCTTTCCTACAGCATCAGTGCCTGAAGCTGGTTCAGTAAGACCAAATGCTACGAGAAAATTTCCTTCTGATACCAGCTTTAAATATCTTTCTTTTTGTTCTTCTGAACCATACATTAATAGTGGTGCTGAACCAATGGTGCTGTGTGCGCTTACAACTGCAAGAAGTGTGCCTGATATATGAGCCAGAGTTCTTAAAACCATGTCATATTCTTTTTGTGAAAAACCTAGACCGCCATATTTTTTCGGGACTTTAAGACTAAATAATCCTATCTTACTCATCCGATCTAAAACTTCAGGTGGAATATATGCATCCTGATCAATTTGAAATGGATTTACAACAGCAGATTTTAATAAATCAGGATTAATCTTTAATTCACTAAACCATTCTTTAAGAGAATTATCGGGATTTCCAAGGGCTTTTATTACTTCTTTTTCGTAATCGTCTAGTTTTGATTTTTCAGTTTCATATTCATCCAGCGCAGTTTTTTTATAGTTAACATCCTGAATATTTGTACCGTAACCTTTGAGGAGATAATTAAGGATGGACGTATTTTTTCTTAAAGCTATATTGATTAAATTACAATAAGCATCTATTTTTTCTTTTTGTGGTCCTTCCAGATCCAGTTTTAATCCTGAAAGTAGATTTAAGGGAATATACCCTCTGAAAATTTTATGAAAAACTCCTTCGGATACGTCTTTTTCACCTACCATATCCTTACTTTCACTCAGGATATTTTTTATCTCATCTTTTTTATTAACGGTATTTTGTTCCATTACTGTTTTCATTTTTTATATGCCTTTTATATGGGTATTGTACCCTTTTCAAATATAATTTCTTCATCATAAGGACTGATTATCTGAATGAAGTTTACTTATATATATTTTAGACAGCTGAAAAGCTAGTAACTTGGCTCGAATTATTAGCTGGTTCTGTAATAGATGAATGATGAATTGTTGGATTAGTAATTAGTCTCAAATTATCAGCTAGTTCTTTGGCAGATGAAAAACGATCTTGTGGATTTTTTGCTAGGCATTGCATTACTATAGTACCTAATAGTTTAGGAATTGCAGAATTTCTTACTGATGGAGAAGATGGGGTGTAATTTAGATGCTTACCAATTATTTCTACTGGTTTTGATCCCTCAAATGGTCTTATCCCAGTCAACATTTCATAAAGCATTACTCCTACTGAATAAATGTCTGATCGTAAATCTCCAGATGATCCATTACATCTTTCTGGTGCAGTATATGGAAGAGTACCGGTAATGACGCCCTGATCAGTTATGGTGGTTGCATTTAAATGTTTTGCTAGTCCAAAATCAGCAAGTTTTGGGATGCCAAATTTGTCTATAAAAATATTTTCAGGTTTAATATCTCTGTGAACTACTCCGTTTTGATGTGCTACTTGAAGCCCTTCTAAAACACTTATGATAATGCCAAGCATTAGTTGAAGTTGAAGTGGGAGATTGCCTCTCTCGCCCTCAGAATGAATCTCTCTAAGTACACTTTTTAAAGTAGCACCTTCAACATATTCCATTACTATAAAAGGTCTGCCATTGTCTTCTCCAAAATCTAATACGCTTACAACATTTGGATGTGTTATTCTTCTTTGAGCTTCAGCCTCTCTTAAAAGTCTTTTCACATCTATTGTTTTATGTTTGCCAGGATGTAATGTTTTTACAGCCACAACTCTTTTGACTTCTCCTGCTTTTTCGCCTAATTCATCAGCCAGAAAAACCTGTCCCATTCCTCCCTCACCAAGTTCTCTTTTAATAAGATATTTTGAACTTGCTTCTCCATCAGTTCCAAGAGCCTCTAAAGTGTCCCCAACATTTACAGATTTTATTTCTATGGTTTCACTACCATTTTTTAAACCAGCACTTTCAGTTGTTTGAGTAAGTCTTTCTTTTGCTGCTTGAACTCTTGAAGCAACATTGTTTGGAAGTGCTGTACCTGAAGAGGATCCGTTACCATTAGCTTTGTGACTAGTACCAGCTTTTAACACAACTGGTGTTAAACCAGTTCTTTGTTCTCGTGGGATTAAGCTATTTTCAACGCTTGTTGTACTCATATTTAAATAACCATATTAGTCCTGACAATGTGCAATTATAATCTGTTTTTATAGATAGTGCCTCAGTTTAATAATGTAATCAGAAAGATGGATTAATGCTTCAATATGTTCTAGTTTTGTAAGATTATTAACTATTTCTTCTTAACAAATTTAATTAAGACCCAGATTAATTTTTTTTAATCTCGTCTTATCTTCAATATAATGGTGCATTTTGCTAATCTGTAATTATGTTTTAGCGGTGGTATTTAACTTTTTAAGAGGATCTTATGCCTTCAGTTAGAGAAGTAATTGCTTTTTTTGTCCCTTCTTATTTCACAAGAGGCAGGGGAGATATTGTCGATGTCGATGTCCATAAAGGTACTGCAGAAGTTTCTTGTGCACCAAATCAAAGCACTGCGCTTCATAAGCTCATAGCAAACCTTACAACAATTCATACTACCTTAGCTTCTGGAGTAACAGCACAAGTTGGAATAGAGCCAGGAGCTAATGATATACAGCCAGGCACTGATGGAGTGCAGACAGAAGTAGATGCTCAGGATCCAAATGAAACTTTAAATAAACTGCTTGGTAATCTTACATGCAATTTAGCTTTAGATTTAGATATAGCTCAACCAAATGGAGATATTCATCCTGGAGATGCTGAAACTCCATTTTTAAGATATGTGCTTTCTCAGATTGGTTATCTGGATGGGGTAGATTTTTGTGAAGGAAATAATGTTAGCTTTGATTATAAATATCTTATAGCAAATAGTCCTCAAGAAATAAGAAAAGCTCTTATAAATGAAATTTTCAAAGGTGATCTTGATAAGTATTGGGATGCATTTGTTCAAAAGGTAACACAGTCATCACGAATATTTTATAGGCAGCTTATAGAAGTCCATAGAAAACATGCTACTCACATTGATACGAGTGAATTAATTTCATATCTTACAGAACCTAAGGGTGAATACACCGAAGATAATTCATCTAGTGCAAGAGAAATTCTTTCTCGTGAAAAAAGTAAAATTACACTTCTTAGAAACGGTCAGAGACTTTTTTGTGAAACCTTGAAGGCCTTAAATGAAAGACAAGCAGGAGAAGTACATCCTGCAGATCAGGCATTAAGAGACATTTTAAATGAGTTAAGAATAAATCCTACCCAAAGCAATCAAATGATTCAGGCATTGTTTAAACTTCATGAAGCAGATGAAATTAATGCTCTTGAAAAACCAAATAAACTAATGCTGGATCTTAGAGAAATTGAAAGTGCTGTAGGAGAAATTGCTGGGCAAGTTTCTGTTATGGCTGCTACTGATTTGCCGGAAATCAATGACTGTTCTGGCTCTACAGAGTCTGAGATTGGTGAAACTCAAACTTGTATCGCTGAAGGTAGTGTTGAACTTAGTACTACTGCTGAGTATGCTCCTACTCTTCCTACTGCTGAGTATGCTCCTACTCTTCCTACTGCTGAGTATGTCCCTACTCTTCCTGTGACAGGTGAGCTGGAAGTGGAAACAGTTCTTTTTGATGTTGAGCCTAATTTACAGCCAACACTTGATTACAAAATAACCCCTGAAGTAATTTGTTCTCAGGCAAGAGAAAATACTATTTCAACTGTAAAGCTGATTTTAGAAAAAGAAAAAAAGAGGATAGATCTTATTAGACAGGAACGTGAAGCAGAGATAAAAAGAATTCGTGATCTGGCAATTAGAAAAAGAAGAAGATTTATTAAAATAGGTTCAGCAATTTCTGCAGCTGTATTAATCGCTGGGGGGGTTGTTACTGGTGTTTTGTTAAATAAACAAGGAGAGCTGGATGAACTAAAATTAAAAGATGATGTAAGGGCAAATATAACCAGGAGAATTGATGAAGAGATATCTAATCTTCCAAAAATTAATCCTAGTGATTTAAGAACACAAGCACTTGAAAATGCAAGATCTGAGCTGGAAATGAATCCTGAAGCTGATTACGGGAGAGTGTTAGAGCTTTATCTTGAGCAGGAGCCGGATGAGAAAATAGCAGATAATGAAATTAAATATTTTAGGGCTAATTTATTAGCAACAAGAAATTTAAGTTCGGAAGTAAAACAATATATAGAAGAATATATTATAGATGCAGAAAATAATGTAAAAGGACGATGCAGAAAACTTGGTGACAAATTAAGAAACCTGCCTGCAGAGCAAAAATTTCGTTTATCCCATATTTTTCGAGGGCTGGAAACTACAAGTAAAATTAAACAAAGAGAAATTATAGATGATGTAGCTGAATATATAAGAGCTGATGAGATTCCTGATGACTTTCGAGACTCTAGTTTCCTTGGTAACGATAGATATTACAATCTTGAGCATATTACTGGTCCTGCTAGACAAGCTAATAAGAATCAGTATTTTCCTCCTACATTTGGGCAAATAATTGGAACAGGTACAGTACTTGATGGAAAAATTACCAGCTTGGTTTTTAAGATATTAAATACTTCGAAGGATCTTAAGCTTAAATATCCAAATCATTCATTTCTTGGTGCAACTTTCCAAATGGATATTTCTAACAGTTTAATTGCAGCTAGAGATAAAGTTAAAGATAGGTTTGAATCAGATATTAGGGCTTATAAAGAAGTAAGGGAAGACCTAATTAACAAAATAAATAAACTAAAAGATGAATTAAAAGAGACAAAGGATCCTTCTGCTTATTCAGCTAAAGTAACTGAATTAGTAAATGAACTTGAATCTGAAACTAAAAAATACAATGCTAAGTTTAGAATGTCATCCAGGATTCTGGTTAGATTACATAACTGGATAGGTAATGAAGATAAGCCTGGTGGTGTTTTATCTGAGAAGTTTAAAGAGTTACTAGAGGATAATTAAAATTCTTAAGCGCAAGTAAACAGTATTACACCTGGTTCTCTTATGCCTAGTTCTTTACTGATAACCCTTACTGTTTCGTTAGGGTTGAAGAGTTCTGGATTGTCAAGTTTAAATTTCTTTGCCATTAAAGTTCTTCTTCTTGAAAAATAATACAAAACTCCTTTTTCTGCCAATTCATCATAAATATTCAATCCTGTTTTTAAATATTTATTTTCTGTGTTTAATGATCTTAAAAATACTGAGAAGATATTTAATGTACATTCTGCTAACCCTGTGTAAAACAATTTATCTCTTTCTGGTTGAAGTTTCTGTAGCTCAGGATTTAATTTACTATAATCAATTATTTGATTTTCAAATTGTTCAGGAATAATAAACTTAAATAAATAAAGTAATTGTTGTGATGCAATCCCTGATTGGGTTAGCGAGTTTAAAAATTTACTTTCAATATTTAACCACTTGAGTATTGATCTAATGGGTGTTCCTAGTGTTAGTGCAACTAATCCATAAAAACCAAATATTGGTCCTATGAATCTGCTTAGCTTTAATGAACTATCTCGGGCTTCTAGTTTGTCTTTCCCAAATATATTTGTTATTTGTTTACTAAGCTCTGGGTATATATCTGAAAATCTGTTTGTATCAGGGTCTAAGCCTATTAACTCTATTAATCTGGTTTTTATGTAATCAGGGGTTAAGTTTCCTCTGTCTTTTAATTCTTTTATCTTTTTTATGCTTTCTTCTACCTGTAATAAGGCAAGTGGTTTATGTTTTAGATAGTCAAATAAATCAGTAGAAAACTCATGGTTTATTTCAGATAATGGTCTTATCCTCCACCACTCTTGTATAGGAAGTAACATTAACGGAGATAGGATTTCTTTTAATTTTTCATCATTAATTAGTCCTAATACTACATCTGATAGTGGGAATAATGTAGTTCCAAAGGTACCAGCCAGATCTGCAAATATCCCATTTAATTTATCTCCATATTCATTAGCTTCATGTTTATTTTTAGCTTTATCATCGTCTTCTCTTCCACAGTACATTTGATATTGCTCGTAGTATCTAACAGCTCTGGATATTCCTGAAAGTGTAGAAACTACTCTTCTGACATTTGGAGATAGTAATTCATGATTCTGGAGAATGTCGCTAGCTATAGATAAAACCCCGGATGCAATAGATGCACCAGCTGCAATATTTCCTCTTTTTTCAACATCAATTGCCCAATCTGCTACTCGTTCTGATTGTAAAATTGCTCCGTCTATTATTTCTTTAGCTTCATCATAGGTATAATCAAGATTTTGCATTCTAGTAATATATTTGCCATAAAGAGCTTTTTCATTAAAGAGTCTATTTATCCATTTTTCATTGTCATCATATTTACCCTTTAATGATGTTGCCTCATAAGTTTTTCCTTGTCTTTGGAAACTTAATTTTAAGATTTCATTTTCTGTAACTCTATTTGTTCCATGCCTGAACTCAGGTGGATTTGGATTTTCTAATTCTTTTCTTGTGGGTTTTCCATTTCTTCTTGTTCCAGGAAGATAAAAAACTGGTGAATGAGCTCTTGCAGTAACAGGCATTATATTTTTTACCCCGAAGTCTCAAATATGGCTAGCTATGAGGGATTTACCCAGATTAAGGCAGCTGTTATCTGTATTTCTATTTTTCTGAAGATAAAAAAAATTAAATCTGCGTGAAGGCATGTAACGATCCCAGGTAATTACTGTATTGCAATTAAGATCTCTTAATAGAATCTTCTTAACGAAGGTGGAAATGTTATGGCAGTAAATAAAGTAGGCACAGTTAATTCAGGTGGAAATAATTCTGAAAATATTTTTGATTGGATAAGAAGACTTGAAGATGAGCGTGCAGCTAGAGAGCCTGAATATGCTGCACAACTTGCAGAAGAAAGAAGACAAGCCCAACTTGGGATACGTTCTGTAAGTCAAATTTTGTCAGATGATTTTGGGAATGGCGCTCCCATTTCAGCAAAAGATCCTAGAAGAGTTCGCAATGGAAAAATTGTGGAGGAGTAAATCTTTTACTCCGAAACTAAATTTCTGATTTTTTGAAGATAAAAAAAATTAAATCTGCGTGAAGGTATGTAACGATCCCAGACATTTACTGTATAGCAATTAAGAGTCTTTAATAGAATTTTTTTAAACGAGGTTAAAAAATTATGGGATTAGCTAGAACACATTCAGTTGGCGCAAATAAAACCAAGTAAGTAAGGCAAGTACAGATTTAATTTATCTTATGCTCTGTTTGCTCAAGTTTTTCTATATTTGAAATCCCTTTAAAAATTAAGGAGTTGCTGTTGCCGAAGGCATTTCTTCCATTTCACAAGTACAGGAACAGCCATCACCATCTTCAGTATTTCCATCGTCACATTGTTCCCCTGTTTCAAGCACGTTATTGCCACAAGATTCTGTAGGAGTAGGTGAAGGCATCCCTTCTGTTTGACATTCGTCTGAACAGCCGTCACCTGAATCACAATTATTGTCATCGCACTGTTCTCCCGGAAAATCAAGTATTCCATTACCACAGTCATTAAATAATGAAAATGGGGTAGGAGATGGAGAAGCAGTCGGTGGTGTTGGAGATGGAGAAGCAGATGGTGTTGGTGATGGCATGGTCTGTGCATAACCTGGATTTATAGAAGTTATGAATATAATGGCTAAGATTGAAAGAAAGATTCTATATGAAGACATTGATGTATACTCCTTTTTAAATTAATTGGTAACTATTTCCCGGGACATATGTCCCATAACCTAAAGAGTTTTTCGGAAAGAAAAAATTTTAAAATATAGAAATAGCACTAGCAAATTAGGGGATGAACCTGATAGATTTTTTTTAAATTGATTTTATTGCTCCCGAGCGAAAAACTCTGGAGCTTGCTCCAGAGTTAGTTGATTTGAAGGGAGGCGTTTTATAATTTTTTCTAGGGGAAATACTAAACAGCTAAAAAATCAAGGAGTAGGTAAAGGCATTTCTTCCATTTGACAAGTGCAGGAGCAGCCATCATAATCATCAGTGTTTCCATCGTCACATTGTTCACCTGTCTCAATAAAGCTATTACCACAAACATTTGTTGGTGTCGGTAAAGAAGTAAGCATTTCTACCTGACATTCATCCGAACAGCCGTCACCGCAAGTAAAATTACTGTCATCGCATTGTTCCAGGGATTCCACTATTCCATTTCCACAAACTGCAGCAAGAGGTGGTGGTGCAGTAACTGTAGTCTGACATGTACACGTTGTACTGCAAGTTGATGTGCTTAAACAAGTTGCAAGTGTGCTGTTAAAATCACATTCTTCAGTACCACTTACTATTCCATCGCCACAAACCGGAGCTGGGGTTAGAAATGGTGTTGCTGAAGGTGGACTAACTGATGCAGAAGCTGGTATTGGTGTAGGGATATTTTGACAGGTACATGATACTGAACAAACTTCACTTGAAGAACAGGAAGAAGTAGTACTGTTAAAATCACATTGCTCAACACCGTTTTTAACTCCGTTACCGCAAAATGGAGCTGGTGTTGGCCAGGCTTGGCAGGTACATGATACTGTACAGGTTTCACCAGCTGAACAATCATTTGAAAAATTATTATAATCACATTGTTCGCTATTATTTTTAATTCCATCACCACAATATGGACTTGGTGCAGCAGGAGCTGCTGCATATACTACTACTGGAGAAGGTGAAGGACTTGGTGTAGGAGAAGCTAAAAAAGCATCACCAGGTCTTCCATCTTCGGGTGGAGTTGGTGTGGGCGTTGAGTCAGTATTAGATACATAGCCATAAAGAATAGTAGTAGTATCTTGAGCAAAGGTTTTATGTTCAGAAAAAGTTCCTATCAGTAAAATTACAGTTATTATTATAATTATTTTTGATAGCAACATACTGCAACTCCTAATATGGGAAAAATTTCCAGGTACAAAAGTACTAAAAAGTTATCTAATGGTTAATATCGGAAGCAAGAAAAGTACCAGTAGAAAAATCAGTTCTTTGCATTAGAAGTTTTTCATTTTATTGCTTAAATAAATCAATCAAAGGAGGAGATAGCGCTGAAAATCAAGAAATAATTTTAATTAAATCCTGATGATGAGCTGCTGGAAGATGAAGAGCTTGAAGATGAGCTGCTCGAAGAAGAAGAAGATGATGAACTGGATGATAAATTTCCAGAACTACTGCTTGAGGAAGATGAACCTTTTAATAAGTCAGATCCTTCCTGTGGTGCTGATACAAATGTAGATCCGTCAATCCTGGTCCCGGGAGAGAATTTGCTTAGTGATTTTATGAACTTATCATGAGGTGAAAGTATATTAAAGCTTAAATCTCCTGTTCTGTTTAAAGAGACACCTTGAAGATTTGAATTATCAAAAGATATCTGATCAATAATTAATCCTTCGCTTGTAGAAATTGAAATTTGTTCAGCTCCTGTATTATTTATTCCAATGCTTCCTGTACTGGCTGGTTGTGATTTAATTATGGGGGAAAAATTATTCAGGGTCCCGCCACCAAAAATTACAATGGGATCAAAATCATTAAGTAGGGTATCTGGCGGAAATGTATGCCTTATTTTTGTATTGTCAGAAAGTAACAACCCGCTTAAATCAAGAGTTTGTCCCGATACATTTACTATTTCAACGAATTCATCCTCATCACTTTTAAATATTCCGTCTTTGTTTGTATCTATAGTCGGAGCAGCAAGGATTTCGTTAATTATTAATTGTTTAGATTTTACATTACTTACTAATTTTACAGTTGCAGTAATTTCAATACTTTTATCACCATAAGTAATTTCTATAGTTGAAATTCCATTTATTAAAGGTGTAACAATGCCTGGTTGGTCTATTTTAATAACTGGATTTTGCCCGGTAATTGTATATTTTGCTTCGCTTGTAATATCTTTTTGTTCTCCGTTTGGAAACACTGCAATTACCTGTAAATGTTGAGGTGTTCTATCTGTGAAATTTAATATGTTCGGAATTACGCTGATTTCTTTTATGACTGCGCCTGAATTATTGTTTTCTGTTTCATTTGAAGAAGAAGGTATGGATGATTGAACATTCGGGAGTTCGGTATTTATATTGTCAGTTTGAATATTGGTCTCTTCAGGTGGAGGTCCTCCTGGAGAAAATAAATTAACAGGATGTTTTATAAAATTATTTAAGAAGTCACTTTCTCTTTGCCAGGACGGATCGCCGTTTTTACCAGAAGGATAATAAATATAATCAATAGTTTCTCCGCTGCAATTAATTTCTACCGAAGATCCGCTGTTTGAGAGATTTAATTTTCCTTCTTTTGAATAGTTGCCGAATAATGCCAGATAAGCGTTAGGTTCAAGAAAAATATTCATTAGTGACTCTATCTCTGGCTTAATATTTTCATTTATAAATAATGAACATTCTGAAAGATCGAGTTTTTTATCGGTGAGATTTTTAATCTCAACAAATTCGTCGTTTAATTTTGCAAAGCCGTCCATATTTGCATCTGTTTCAGTAATTAAGCCTGAAGCAAAAGGAAATACTTCATCAATGATTATTTCCATAAATTCAGGTTTTCTTGGAATATTCGAATGAATATAAATACTTCTTGTAAAGGTTGTATTAGTTGGTTGCCAGAATAATGAAGCTTTAATTTTAGTGCCTCCAGAAGCTTTAAATTTGAACGTGTCATTTTTTATTTCTACTATGTTTTTGTCCTCGGCTTCCAGTTCGCAGAGATTAGTTACATCAATAATATTTTTATTATTAAAAGTTAAGCTGACATTGAATTTATATTCTTTGTTTAATTCTTCATATAAATTTTGCTCCAGATTGATCTTAAGATACAGTGGCTGTCCGTGCTGGACATTAAATAAAATCAAATCTTCTGAAGGTGCAGAATCAAAATATTTTGTTTTAGTTCTGTCATAAATTCTATAAAAACCATTTATTTTAAAAATACCTTCAGGAAGTTTATCTGGCAGGAGAAAAATCGCAGAATTTTTAGATAATTCTTTTGCTTTTAAAAAGACTCCATTTATGTTTAAAAACAAATCTTTATCTTTAGAAAAATTACCAGAAAGTTGTAATTCTGTTCCTGGGCTTACAGCATTAGTATTAATTCCACTCAGGATAGGTCCATTAAATGTTGTTTTGCAGGAATTAGTAACAGATTTACTCTCATAACCAAGATATTTTGTATAAAATCTAATATTTGCATTACCAAGCTTTATCTTTGGGACTATGAATTCTATCGTGTCGTTTGTGGATTTTAAAATCTTAACTCTTTTATTGTTAATAAAAAGTTTATTTGCATTTTGTGGAAACTCAAAGAAATTATTACCTTTGATTTTTCCAATATTACCCGGGATTAAATATTTTGGTTCTATGCCTGTAATTTCAGGATCTTTTCCTAAAATTTTAACATCAGGCACAATAAATGCATAACATTGAATAAAAACCAGACTTAAAATAACAGGAATTAAAAAGTAAATAAATCTTTTCATGGTTATTATTGTTTTGATAATAATCCTTCTTTTCTTTTTTCAATTTCTCTTGAAAACCATCCTCCAGTTCGGGAGTCCAGCTGTCCGGTTAATTCAGATATTTCAAGCTCTTTAATTAATTTTTCTGAAGGGTTTTTGTTTTCAGGCTTGTAAGCTAAATTTTCAAGCTGTAATTTCTTTCTCTGGAAATATATTCTGGTTACGTCATCCAGTAAATTTTCTCGGATATTTGCAGTAAGTCTTGCCTGGTTCAGGATTTCCTTAATCTCATCGTCATAAATAAATTCATTTGTATTCCACAAAACAGAGAGCTGTTTAAATGATCTACCATCAAACTGATATCTGTTTGTTTTTCCTGCATTAAAATCGTTATTTAAAGATGTATCGGAAGTTATGCCTTTATCAAATTGATAATAATCAGAGCTGGTGCCGGTAGAATTCAAATCAAACCCTATCATTGGAACTATATTTCTTAGCCTTGCCTGTAGTCTGTATCTTTTATAATCACCCGATGTAGGCAGAGATGCAAATTCTAGTGCTTTTTTTTGAACTTCAATAACTGTTGGTTCTAGCTCTTTAAGATTTGCAAAGTCAGTTTCTATCTTTCCTTTTAAAATTATTTTTTCATTAGAAATCGTAGAGTTATTATTGTAAAGTACAAATAAACCCTCATCTGTTGCTGCATAAAGATTATCTTTAAATGAATGCAACCAGTATATGTTCTTTGAACTATTTGTTGTTCTTATTCCATCTGAAATATTTTCCCACAATTTCTTATCTCTGTTAAAGAGATAAACTCCGCTGGCACAGGCTGTGTATAAATTGTTTTGATGTTTGTAGAGGTAATAACATTGTTTATATCCTTCTTCATTTTTTCCTATTCCTTTAGATAAGTCTTCCCAGCTTTGACCTAAATTAGAGCTTAAATATATTCCAGTGCCGGAGGCAGCCCATAAAGCATTATCATTTTCAATTAAAAGATGTTTAGCGTTTATTCTTCCATCAGGAAGTTTTTTAATTCCAGAAGAAATATTTTCCCATGTCAGCTTATTCTGATTAAAGTAATAAATACCGTTTGTCGTAGCAAGATATAAATCATTATTATATTTAAGTGAATAATTGACTAAAATATTTCCACTTATACTATCTGGTTCCAAGCCTTCATTTAATCTCTTACATGTATTAGTCTCTTTGCAAAACCACAAACCATCATTAGTACAGAAGTAGCTATTTTCACCATGAATTAGGAATGCATTTACATCTTTAGTCCCTGTTTTTATATCATCAAAAATTAATTTCCAGCTAGGTTCATTAATTTTTGATTCATATGCTCCATAGCTTGTAGCAATGTATATTTTTTCACCCTCTTCATCTATAGATATCCAGTTAATAACTGAATTACCGCCTTCATCTTTTAAGAGCTTTTCAGATCCAAAATCTTCCCAGGTTTTACCGTCATCTTTACTTACAAAAACACCATTTCCAGTGCCAATAAACATCTTTTCTTTAAATGTTCCTATGGTTCTTACTGTTCTTTGTCTTGGCTGGAATAAAAGTTTCCAGGTCTCTTCTGAGGAATAAACAGCAGGGAATTGAAAAAGTAAGGCAGAAATGAAAATGAAAATTAATGTTTTTTTATTCATTGTTATATCTTTTTAAGAATCTGCCCTTAGATATGCAAGTAGAATTTACAGAGTAAGATAGTCAGATAATAAGATAGTAAGAACTGTTTATGCAATTTGTAATATGAAACTTTTGGTTACATCTGTTACTTTTCTGTAACCCTAGGTATCTTCAAAAGATAAAAAAAATTTAATGTAGGGAGTTAAGGAATGGTTAACAAATCCCCAGGCTATCAAAAATTTAATCTAGCTTTCTTTATATTGTCAGGAAGAGCAATTGTTAACAAAAGGAAGTAATAAATGATAGAACTCACAAGAAATACAGGAAGCTTAAGTGGACTGACTAAAATTTCAGATAAAGTCATTCAATTAAGCCACTTAAAGGGCGAATCTGTTTTTATGACAGATCCTGAAGGAAACAGAATTGAGATGAAAGTTACTGAAGATGGAACAAAAGTTGTTTTTACTAGAGATGAAGAAGGCAGAAGTATAGCAATAGAAGAAAGAGAAAATGGCACAAAACTTTATCACATATCCAGCGATAGTACAGGACTTCCAAGCAGCCATGAAATAAGACCGGATAAAACAGAAGTAGTTTATTTTTATGGACTGGAAGGAAACCTCCAACATTTTGTTGAAATCAGACCAAACGGAGACAGAGTCAGTACATTGTTTGGAGATAACGGATCAATATTTTCAATTGAACAAAAACAAATCGGCGGAATCGTTTTTTCAGCATGGTTAAACAAAAATAATGAAACTAAAGAAGGCATGATTTGGCTTCATCCAGATGGTGAAATCAGCAAGCATGGCGATGAGTCTGTGATTGCAGAATTATTTACAAGATATCCAAAGTTTTTTGACGGCGTGTGTTCATAGCACTGTAGAGGCTTATTGTAATAAGCCTCTACAGTCTCTTACCTCCTTGCAGAAAGCCCCTCAGAGATGAGGGGCTTTTTGTTGGAGCCTATAAATGCGTACAGAGGTAATACTTTACCTGATACAAAAAAGATTTAAAGTTAGGTAGTATGCTTTTATGTACTATTTTGAATTTGAATGGGATGAAGGAAATGAATTTAAGATTAGACAAAGAGTTTACCAGAGAAAGGTTGGCAGTATAATAAGAGTAATTAGTGTTAGAGATATGATTAGAGGCGAAAAGTGATTCTATAATAAAAAATGAAAAAGAAAAAACAAATTAAAATTATTAAGTCTTTGGAACAGATACCAAAAAAATTTAAGTCAGAAGATGCTGAGCGTAGATTTTGGGAAACACATGGTTTAAGCTATGCTTTATGTAATAAACTCTATGACCCTAAGGTAGAAGCAGAAGTAAATAAAATGGTTAAACGATTAAAGATGACGGATAGAAGAAAATAATTAAAATTTCTTTGGGGCATCTTTACTATACAAGTTACCGGCATGTCTCTACAGGCATATTTTGCTATCATATTACAGGTTTTTGGAGGTAAAAATAAATGAGAATTGCAATTTTAACTGGCGGCGGTGACTGTCCAGGACTTAATAACGTTATTAGAGCAGTGGTTTTTCAGGCAATAAAAAAATACGGTGATGAAGTATTTGGGTTTTTATACGGCTGGAAAGGACCCATAAATAATTTAATTAAGCCACTAACCTTAAATGATGTAGAAGGACTATTTAATCAGGGTGGAACCATTATAAAAAGCTCAAGAACCAATCCATATAAGGTAGAAAATGGTCCGCAAAAAGTAATAGACACTCTTAAAGCAAATAAAATTGATGCACTTATTGCTGTTGGCGGTGAAGATACATGTGGTGTTGCTAATAAACTGTGTAGTGATTTTAAAGCTCCTATTATTTGTGTTCCAAAAACTATTGATAATGATTTAAATGCTACGGATCAAACTTTTGGTTTTGATACTTCCATATCCATAGTTTGTGATGCACTGGATAGGCTTCATACTACTGCTAAATCTCATGACAGAGTTTTAGTACTCGAAGTAATGGGACGTCATGCAGGCTGGATAGCTACTATGGGTGGGATTGCTGGAGCAGCTGATTACATTCTTATTCCTGAAGAAGATTTTGATATTGATAAAGTAGCTGAGGCAATTAAAGCAAGAAAAAAAGAAGCAGGTTATGCAATTTTAGTAGTAGCTGAAGGTGCAAAATTTGCAAAAGAAGAAATACTGAAAGATCAAGAAAAAGATGCTTTTGGTCACGTTAAGTTAGGCGGTATTGGCGAACGTTTGGCAAAAGCCATTGAAGTAAAAACAGGTTTTGAAACCAGATCCACTAATCTTGGACATATTCAACGAGGCGGTTCCCCGACAGCTTATGATCGTGTGTTGGGTACCAGATATGGACTGACTGCAGTGGATTTAGTTCACGAGAAAAAATTCGGAAGAATGGTTTCTCTTCAAGGGACAAAAATTACTGATGTGGATATAAAAGATGCAGTTGGTACATTAAGGACCATAGATAAAGAACTATATGAACAAACAAGAGTATTTTTTGGCAATGAGATTAATAAGATCAAGCCAAAAATAAAAGCTTAAATGGATCTTGTAGAAACATTACACAGCAAGCTTTTATTTGCACCGATAAAAGGAAATCATTTGTCTCCGAAAGATGAAGGTATACAGTTCGAAGAAATATTCATTAAAACATCTGACGGCGAAAATCTGCATTCTTATTTTTTCCCTGCAAGTGAAAAAACAGATAAGATATTGATCTATTTTCATGGTAATGCACAAAACCTCAGTGCTTGGTATCCTGCCGCAGTTAGGATCCAGAAGCACATTTCTATAAATGCTCTTATTTTTGATTATCGTGGCTATGGAAAAAGTTCAGGTATTCCAAGCAGAGAAGGTGTAATTGTCGATGCAGTTTCAGTATATGAATATTTGCTAGAAAGAGGTTTTAAACCTGAAAATATTTCTTTGTACGGAAGATCGCTTGGGGGAGCTGTTGCAATTGAGCTTGCAAGCATAAAAAAAATAAAGTCTTTATCGGTAATTTCTACATTTACATCATTAAGGGACATGGGGAAATGTCATTATCCGATGTTACCTCTTGGATTGATAAAAAATAATTTATTTAATTCAATTGAAAAAATTAAAAACATTAGTGTGCCTATATTAATTAGTCATGGTTCAAATGATGAAGTAGTGCCGCTAAATCAAGCCTATGAGCTTTTTGCTGCAGCAAATGAATCTAAAAAACTAATAATACTAAAAGGTGCCGGGCATAATGATGTGTCTGAGTATTTTAATGATGAGTATTTTAAATTTTTAAAAGATATATTTGCTTAAGTTATGTTTTTGTTTATACAAACTTCTGGTCTTTCAAATTCAGCTTTGTAATAATATCCAATTCCTACATCGCTGAATTGTATTTTTCCGCTACCTTTTTTTGATGAAAGAACAAAAGGTTTATTTATAGGATATTGGTTTGGCAGATTAAATGAAAATACAGGAGTATGTCCCACTATTTGATAAACATTATCCGGGATTTCAACATCTAATTCTGCCGGATACATAGTTAACCTTGGAAGTGCAGTCCTTCGCCAGATAAATGAAGTATGAATGTCATTTTTATTTTTGTAGATATTAAATAATGGATCATCGTTAAAAGATTTCATAATTTGTTTCCAGTCATATTTATTCTTATTTTTACATTCCAGAAATCTGCTGTATGCAAGTCCTCCATGTTGTTTTAATCTTTTATTTAATTCAATTGCAAAATTTATAATATCTGAATTAGGTTCTAATCCAAGTTCAATATAATCGTCGTTTATTACGTAAGAATGAACATATAACGTTGCAGGGGCGTTGCGTGCAACACTATTACAATCAACGTATGCTGCCAATATTTTTCCTTCGGCAATATTTTTTAACAAATCTTCTGTTATCTGAAAATTATTTTCTATGTCTTTAATGGAATCTTGTGATGGAAAAATTATAGGGTATCCATTTTGCTCTCTTTCAAAAAATGCCATTTCGTGATTACCTAGTAATCTATAGATTACTAAATTATTTTTTATCTGAAGATTGAGCCAATAATCTATAACATCTGCATCAGGAGCTCTGTCATAAAAATCACCCAGGAAAACATATCTAAGATCGTTTCTTAAGTGAAAGCGAGGTTTGCTAACCTCGCCTTCGAGCAGTCCATGCCGGTATAAAGTGATTATCAAATGTACAAAATCACCGTGAATATCAGGTATATAAACAGTTTCACCCGTATTAAATAAAAGAGAATTATCTTTTTTTATGTCAGTTAGATAATTTTGTAAGCTCTCAAATAAATCTTGTGCTTTTTTTTCTGTACGAGAAGAATTTGCATAAGGCATTTCTCCTGTAGTTTGGAAATCCATTTTGGTTTATAAATCGCCGATTCACCGTTACGCCGGCTCGCCGATACGTTCTCCTATCTCTTTAATTATATTCTCTGCTATAACCAGTCTTTGTATTTCAGATGTGCCTTCATAAATCTCAGTAATTTTTGCGTCCCGGTAATATCTCTCTGCATCATATTCTGTGGTATATCCATATCCTCCAAGAATCTGAATGGCTATATTTCCTGCTTTTGTCGCTAATTCACTGCAAAATAATTTTGCTTCTGCTGCTTGACGAGTATATTTTAATCCTTGATCTTTCATATGTGCAGCCTGATATATGAGTAATCTGCCTGCTTCAACTTCACATGCTAAGTCTACCAGCATGAATTGAATTGCCTGAAAGTTTATGATTTTTTGACCGAAGGCTTCTCTGGTTTTTGCATATGAGCTGGCAAGATCATAGCTGGCTTGTGCAATTCCAAGTGCCTGTGCTGCAATTCCTATTCTCCCTGTATCTAAAGTAGAAAGAGCAATCTTGAATCCTTCACCTTCAGTACCGAGCAAATTTTCTTTAGGTACTTTTACATCATCAAGTCTTACCTGACAGGTTGCACTGGCACGAATGCCAAGCTTATCTTCAAGTTTTCCAAATGAAACACCAAGCATATTTTTTTCTACAATAAAAGCTGAAACACCTTTATGTTTTGGCAGAGACGTTGCGTGCAAAGTCTCTGCCGGAGTGGATTGTGCAAGAATTATATAAACATTTGCTTCAGAGCCGTTGGTAACCCATGCTTTAGTGCCATTTAGTAAATAATAATCTCCTTTATTTTCTGCTTTTGTAAGCATTGCAGCTGCATCAGATCCATTCCCTGGCTCAGATAAACAAAAAGCTCCTAAATATTCTCCGAGGGCAAGTTTTTTTAAATACTTTTCTTTAAGCTCAGTTGAACCGTATTTTTCAATCGGAGCTGCACATAATGAAAGCTGTACAGAAAGTATTACTGCAGTAGTAGCACAGGCTTTTGCGATTTCTTCAATAACAATTGCATAAGAAACATAGTCCATGCTACCTCCGCCATATTCTTCAGAAATAGTCAGTCCAGTCATTCCAAGTTTTGCAAGAAGCTCAAAGTTCTCCCGTGGAAATCTATGTGATTTATCTATTTCCCTGGCTTTTTCCTTAAAGTTTTCAAGAGCTACTTCTCGAATGGTTTTTTGTAATAATGCCTGATCATTATTTAACTTGAAGCTTAAAGATTCTTTTTCAACTTCAACAGTTTTTTGCATTTTTTAATTTAATTACTTCTGTTGCAGCTTCTGCAATTTTTTCTTTTGTAAGCCCGTAATGAATTAAAAGCTCATCTGCTTTTCCGCTTTGCCCGAATTGATCCATAACGCCTATTTTTTTCATTGGTACAGGGTTATGTTCTACCAGTACTCCTGCAATGGCATCTCCTAAGCCGCCATGAATATTATGTTCTTCGCATGTAACTGCACAGCCTGTTTTTCTAACACTCATTAAAATAGTTTCTTTATCCAGAGGCTTGATGGTTGAAATATTAATTACCTCTGCACTTATGCCTTCATTTTGGAGAATTTCCTGTGCCCATAAAGCTCTGCTTAACATTACACCGCATGCAAAAATTGAAACATCAATTCCTGCTTTTACAATAGGTGCCCTTCCAATTTTAAATTCATATTTATTTTCATCAAAAATTACAGGAACATTTGATCTGCCCAGTCTCATATAAACAGGACCAAAAAATTCTGATATATTGCGTGTAGCAAGTTTTGCTTCTGTAGCATCTGCTGGAACTATTACTGTCATGTGAGGTATTACCCTCATAATTGCAATATCTTCAATAATCTGATGTGAGCCTCCATCTTCACCTACAGTAAGTCCTGCATGAGTTGCACAGATTTTGACATTAAACTGATTATGGCAGACAGCATTTCGTACAATTTCCCATGCTCTGCCGCAGGCAAACATTGCAAAGCTGCTGGCAAAGGGAATTTTTCCTGTGCTGGCAAGTCCTGCTGCTACACCAATCATATTTTGTTCTGCTACTCCCATATTAAAAAATCTGTCGGGAAACTCTTTTGCAAAAAACTTTGTCTGAGTGGAACCGCTAAGATCTGCATCTAGAACTACAATATTAGGATTTTCTTTTCCAAGCTCAGCAAGTGTTTTCCCGTAGGCTACTCGGGTTGCAATTTGTTCTTTTTTTTCTGTCATTGTTCCCATTCTTTTATATAGGTTCAGACAAGCTGAACCTTCTCGTGATCGATCCTTTTTGTCTGATCGGATTCACTGAATAAATCAGATGAATCCTTTACTTGCAAGTTTGTAATTATCTCTCCTTCCTTGTAAGGGCTTGCCATGGCAAGCCCTTACTCCTCTTAGCTATTCTCTATCTCTTTTAAAGCTATTTCTAGTTCGTGATCATTAGGTGCTACACCGTGCCATTTCACCTGATTTTCCATGAAGGAAATTCCTTTTCCTTTTATGGTGTGCGAAATAATTACACATGGTTTGTGTTCTTTGGGTCCTATTTCCTGAGTTAGAAGTATTGCATCATAAATTTGATTTAAATCATGACCATCTATTTCCTGAACATGCCAACCAAATGCTTCATAGCGTTTATGAATGGGTTCAAGTGACATGGTTTCTTCAGTCCAGCCGTCAAGCTGAATTCTGTTTCTGTCAAGAATACAAGTTAAATTTCCAAGATGATAATGACTGGCAGACATGATGGCTTCCCATGTGGATCCTTCCTGAAGCTCTCCGTCACTTTGAAGTAAATAAATTCTATTATTAAATTTATCCAATCGGCATCCTAGTGCTGCACCAACAGCAAATGATGTACCCTGACCGAGTGACCCTGTGGAAGTTTCTATTCCTGGAGCTCTCAGTCTGTCTGTGTGTCCCTGATATGGTGAACCTAGTTGCCTGAAAGTATGTAAGTCATCTCCTTTGTAATATCCGGCTTTTGCAAGTATGGAATAAACAAGAGGTGTTGCATGTCCTTTGCTTATAACTACTCTGTCGCGATCCGGCATATTTGGATTATATGGATCGTATTTCATTACTGCAAAATATAAAACTGCCAGAATTTCTGTGGCTGATAGAGAGCCTCCAGGGTGGCCTGAAGCTGCAGCATGAGTCATTTTTATTATGCTTTTTCTTAAATCTTTGCAGATTTCTTTAAGCTCTCTAAGTTTTTCATCTGATAAAGGCATGGAGATATTTTAGCAGTTCAAGACTGGTGTGTTAAAAACTTGAGGATGTTTTACGGCGCGGGTCCTGTCGCCTTCAGGTACCCTTCAGAGCTTCGTCACAGAGTTCCTCGCTCTGAACCCTTCCCTTCTGGCGCCACCCGCTTGTATCCTCGAAAAATTAACAGACCCGTTCAAGACCACGTTTTAAGTTTCATGGCATCTCTAACTTTTTCAAGAGTATGTTTTGCAACTTGTCTTGCTTTTTTATTTCCAATGTCCAAAATTTCAAGAATTTCTTTATCAGTATTTAAAGATTCTCTTTTTTTTCTGACTTCTGAAAGTGAAGCATTTATAATTCCGGCTAATCTGGTTTTACAGTCCACGCATCCGATTTTAGTTCCCCTGCATTCATCCTGGACTATCTCAAGAGTTTTTTTATCGGCAAATATTTCATAGTGTTTGTAAACTACCTGACAGTCGTTTGGTTCTCCTTTGTCAGTCTTTTTTATTTTTTTTGGATCAGTAATCATTTGTTTTACTTTTTTTAGTGTTTCAGCTTCACTATCGATAATCTTAATATCATTATTCAGTGATTTGCTCATTTTTCTTCCATCTATTCCAGGCACTGATGGAGTTTCAGTAAGTAATGCTTTTGGTTCAGGGAATAAATCTGTTTTATAAATATGATTAAATCTTCTGGCAATATCTCTGCTCAGTTCAAGATGTGCAACCTGATCTTTTCCTACAGGCACAAACTCTCCAAGCACTGACAAAATATCTGATGTCATAAGAACTGGATAACCAAGTAACCCATAGGTAACTTCACCTTTGGCTTTTTCTTCATCTTCTGCCAGTAATCTAACCATGTCTTTTAATGTAGGATCTCTTTCTACCCAGTTTTGATAAGTCACCATGCTGAGTAATAGATGTAATTCAGCTACTTCAGGAATAGCTGACTGTACATAAAGTGTAGCTTTATTTGGATTTATACCGCTGGCAATAATATCTTTAGCTACTTCTAGAATATCTTTTTGCAGTTCAGATGTGTCTTTGTATTTTGTAGTAAGCGAATGCCAGTCAGCTATAAAATAAAAACACTCATGTTCATTCTGGAGCTTTGCCCAGTTACGAAGAACGCCTAAATAATGTCCAATGTGAAGTGAACCAGTAGGTCTAATTCCGGATAGTAATCTTTTTTTATTAGCCACAGGGTTATTATATTACAGTTTTCTATGTTCAAGAGCCGGTAGGTTTTTTCTTATATACTTCAGGTATTCTAAATCAATTTCAGCATAAATCACTTCTTCTTTATTTGCTGATCCTTCAGCTAAAATCTTTCCCCATGGATCTACTATGAGACTATGTCCATATGTTTTAATTCCACCGGAACCGGTGCCTGCTTGATTTGGAGCTATAACATATGAAAGATTTTCTATGGCTCGTGCTCTTATTAATGTATGCCAATGAGCTTCACCTGTGGGTTTTGTAAATGAAGATGGAATGCAAATTATTTCAGCTCCTGCACTAGAATATTTTCTGTAAAGTTCAGGAAATCTTAAATCATAACAAATACTAAGTCCCATTTTTATGGATTCTACATTTACCAGGCTGGGTTTATTGCCTGCCTGATTTCTTTTTGACTCTAATATTTCTTTCCCCTTTAACTTAATGTCAAACAAATGCATCTTTCTGTACTTGGCAATTATTTTGCCAAGCGGATTTATTAAAACCGATGTGTTATATGGTTTCGAAGGTCGGGTCCCGGGACCCGACCTTCGGTAATGTTCCATTAAACTTCCAATCAATATCCAGACTTTATATTTTTTTGCCAGTCTTGAAATAAAATTTGTTGAATAACCAGGTATAAATTCTGCTTGTGCAGCAGCTTCTTTTAAATTCCCTCGATAGTTAAATACTTCTGGTAATGCAATAAAATCAGTACTTTGTTTTACAGCTTTTTCAATTAAGTATTTTGCTTGCTTTAAATTTTCTTCTTTATCACGGCTACTTTTCATTTGAACGGCAGCAACCTTTAATTTAGTCATGTTTATATTTTACGTTAGAAGGGCAGGATAAATCCTGCCCCTACATTTAATTTACGATTGTCTCTTGTTTATCGGATGTGAATAACGTCGTCACGTTTTTGTTTTGAATAACTGCCATCATTAACAAATGGTTTCCTGGGTAGCCATAGTAGCCGTCAATTAAAAAACCATTATCGTGAATTTGGTCCTGAAGTACCTTAGGCTTTATTTTTTTTATATCCCCTTCCTTTATATATGGCTTCTTAAATAAGCCAAGTATTTTTCTAAATAATCCATCTTCACAATTAGCTGAGATTATTATCATCCCGGTAGGTAAAAGAAGACGGCGTAATTCTTTGTAAATCGTAGAGACGTTGCGCGCAACGTCTCTATCGTAATCAACAACAATTCTTGTAAATGAATTATCGGTTATGTTTTTTGTATTGGGTTCAATTGTAATTGAATTTTGATTATTTCCAATTCCTTTTATTAGTGTCTCATCCCAGTCTCCAATCACAAAAACAGGTTGTCTCTCTCCAACAGCTTTTATGATTCTTTTTATAATTTTTTCTGGTTTTGTAATCATGATTTTAAATTTGTAGGGGATGGTTTTAAACCATCCCCTACGGAAGTCCCTCATAAGCCGGGTTCTGTTTTTGCAGTTATCTATCTGGGAGCATTGTCACCAATACCCTCTAGCGATGTCGGCAGTTCTGGATAGCGGGCAGCTATTTCCCAAACCTATACCTTAATCTTGCACCTTCAGCGGGGTTTACCTAGTATTGAAGTCACCTTCAATACTGGTGAGCTCTTACCTCACCGTTGCACCCTTACCATTTCTGGCGGTCTACTTTTCTGTGGCACTTTCCTCACACTCACATGCACTTCGCATTACGAAGCAACCAGCCCTTTGGTGCCCGGACTTTCCTCATCTTATATTTTCACCAGTAAACTGGCACATCAAATATAAAACGCAACTACTTGAAGAACTTCATTCATAATTATAACAATGTCTTGACTATCTTTCATCTACTAAGCAAATAAAAACATACAAAATTTGTATGCAGAAAATCATAAATAATCAATAGGGATAACCTTTAATTTATTTAGAGGTATCTATTGTTAGAAAATGCAATATTGAGAAATAAGGGTTTAATTTAAGTCTGAGCCATATTAAGGAATTTTATAGGGATACCCACTGTGATATTTGTCTCACTGTGTGGAAAACATTGTTAGTACTTTTTAATAGTTAAGGTACTTATTTTTAACAGGGAGGTCTGTTGTGAAAAGAATATTTTCAATATTTACAATTTTTGTTTTTACATTTGTTTGTAGTACTTTCTTCATAAGTAATGAAGCGTATGCAGGCAAAAAGAAGAAAAAAGGTAACTCGGCCAATTTAGTAATAAAGGCCCGTGATGGCAGTGGTACAGTTTACGGTAGTGTTTTAAACTCAAAACAAAATGAGGTTAAAATCAAACTGCCTGCAAGCTTACTTAGTGCCATAAGAAAAGAAGGACTGGAAAATATATCAGTCAATATTACTAAAGTAACTAGTAAGGCTGGTGAAGCAAGTAATATTTATAGTTTAAGCACTGAGGATAGCTTAGATTTATTCGGGAAAATTCTTGTAATTAATTTATTGTCTTCACTTACTGACGTTGCTGGATCTACTTATACAGCAGGTGCACTTCCTGAAGGTAAATATGAGCTAACTGTTACTGCTGGTGAAGCAACTGTAACAGGTAATTTTGAATATAAACCTCCTGTTGTAGTAGTAGGAAATGTTACAGGGAATGATGGTACCTGCAGTGGCGGAACTCAACAGGTAAATGCTATCTCAGGAGATCCATTAAGTAGAGTTGTAGCACTTTCAGATTGTTCATATTTTAATGAAGTTCCTGCAAGCAGAGTTACAGATACAGGAAAAACAAGAACTATTAGACATCAAGAACTTTCAGGTGGATCAGATACACCTGATAATGATGCAGGTGAATCAGAACCTCCTCAGATTGGTATTTCTATAGCAAATACTGCAGATGGCGATGTATTAAAAGCAGCAATTCCTTTAAATTCTGATGATAACGGTCAAGTTCAGTATGACATAGATCCAAGTACTACTGAAGCAGTAGATTTAGTGTTAAATTTTGCTGGAGATGATGGAGACTTATCTGCTGAAGAATTACAAGCAGTAGAAGAAGCACTTCAATCCAGCGTAAATGCTACTGATATCAGTGATGCAGAGGATGAAATTGAAAATGCTGGAAATGAAATTGACGATGAAGGATTTAATCCTGATCCAACTTGTCCTCAAAAATTAACAGAGGCAATTGGAGGAGTAACTGAAGATGCAAGCAATGATGAGTTACTAGCATTAGGAAATAAACTCATTGATGCATTAACTACCGGAGATTTAGGTAGTTGTGTTCCAAAAGGTGTAGATAAAATTGTTGCACTCTCAAAAGCTAAAGGCAATGCAGGAATTATTGCTTTTGCTAAAAAGTTTATCTTCCATATAACTGAAGACCTTAATGGTGAACATGGAATTGATCCAGTTAGACTTTGCAATGATCTTGGTGCCAAACTAAGAGACATGAAAAAAGATTGTAAAGAATGCCCAGTACCATGCTTACCTGATGAACTTAAACAAGCTCTTTCTGAAGGTGGATGTGGTGATGTAGTTGCATTCCTTGGTAAATGCCAAGACGGACCTAGAGCATGTGGTCTTATGGGACCACCACCAGGCGGCGGATTTGGACCTGGCGGCCCACAAGGCGGCGGCGGATTTGGACCAGGTGGACCACAAGGTGGATTTGGACCTGGCGGCCCACAAGGCGGCGGCGGATTTGGCGGACCTGGCGGCCCACAAGGCGGCGGCGGATTTGGCGGACCTGGCGGCCCACAAGGCGGCGGCGGATTTGGACCACCACCAGGCGGTGGCTTTGGTGGACCTGGAGAATTTTCTGGTGGACCTAGTGCATTTGCTGGTGGAGGTGGATTTGGACCACCACCTGGCGGTGGCTTTGGTGGACCCGGAGAATTTTCTGCCGGATTTTTAGTAAATCATCATGCACAAGTATCAGGACCTTCTGATGGTGACGATCTATGTGTAGAATTTAAACCACCTGAAGCACCAAACTTCTGTGCACCATGTACTTCAGATGCAGATTGTCATGGACCAAAAGATCAAGATCCAAATGCAAAATGTCAATTACCGACAGTTGCATGTGTCATGATCACTAATTTTGATGGCAATGAACAAAGCGTATGTCATTTAAATGGAAAACCAAAAGATCCATTTACATGTAGAGAATTCCCTGGACCAGATCCTTCAGTTCAATGTTTAGGACCAGCACCACCACCTGAATGTCATATTAATTCAGATGGAACCATAGCAGGTCGTTTTGACAAACGTTGTTGTGGATTTGGCGGCGGCGGCGGACAACAAGGCGGTGGATTTGGACCTAGATTTCAAATATCAAATGATTTTGGATTTGGACCACCTCCTAGTGATGACTTTGGATTCGGAGCACCACCTAGCGGACAAGCAGGTGGATTTGGCGAACCACCGACTGGCGGCGACTTTGGTGGACCATCGACATCGACTAGTAGCGACTTTGGCGGACCACCGACTGATGGCGGCTTTGGCGGACCACCGACTGATGGCGGCTTTGGT
>Ga0155197_102_pt1 | contig 37535 bp, 31 predicted proteins | sample RifCSPhighO2_02_FD_106165 | JGI IMG/M metagenome (GOLD analysis project Ga0155197, IMG submission 106165) | Candidatus Melainabacteria bacterium RIFCSPHIGHO2_02_FULL_34_12 | reverse complement strand
TAATTGCAGGTAATGGTAGATAAGTAAAGTTAGAAGAATTAGAAGAGCTATTATTAGTGCTTACAATTACGCTAACATTCACACCTTGAGACCCTGGAGGTGCGACAGCAGTAATTTGAGTAGGACTGTTGACTGTAAACGAAGTAGCATTTACATTGCAAAATTTTACAGAGGAGATATTAACAAAACCAGTACCCGTAACCATAACAGAGGTGCCAGCTGTACCTACTGTAGGATTTATGGAACTAATAGAGAGTTCACTATTACATACACTATTACAACCATCACCACTTCTTAGATTCCCATCATCACACTGTTCGCTACCTTCTTTTACAGTATTTCCACATACTGATGAGGCTGAAGTTACTGTTACAAATTGGCTACAAAGATTCCCATTATTCCCATGACATAACTTAATTTGTTTTCCTACACCAAAGTTTGAATTATAGTTAGATAAAGGGACATTAGTAATTAAATTAACACCTATACCGCAAGTGTTATTAAAGTTTGTTATCATTTGACCGGTTGAAAGGTTTTCATGTAAACATACATGGAATGGGTTTGAATATTTGTAAGTTACTACGTTTGAGCTAACTACTATACTTTGTAAATCAATTTTGGTGTCAGCTACTTTAACCGTAGGACTACAATTATTTAAATTTCCTTTTTTACAGAGTTTAACTATTTGTCCATCTGTATAAAGAGAATTAAAGAATGACTTAGGTAAGCTTGTTCCAGAAGCCCCTTGATTACAAAATAAATCAAAAGTACTCACTTTTTGATTAGAGTTAGTATAAAGTTCAGTGCATTCTGCTGTATTAGTTTTTCTTGATAAACTTATATATGCACCATCATTAGAAAAAATAGCACTTGAAATGATAGTTGCAGGAACTGTTGTATCTCCACTAGTGACTGTTGCTAGTGCAGAACAAGTACTAGTAGCAGGATCGCATAGCTGTACCTCATCGCCAATCATTACATTATTAGTACTACTAAAATTTATACCAGCAGGAATAAATATTGTACTGCTTCCTTTTGAACAGAAGTAGTAGCCATGTGATCCTGAGGCTGCAATAGTTGTACCATCTGCTTTCTTAAAGTTTGCACAGTTTGTTGTGTTATTTGTAAATTCTATCTTTAAAAAATTATCACCACTTTTACTTATCCCTGTTATAGAAAGATTTGGATTTGTAATCTGAGCATGCAAATACTTTTCTGTATTTAAATTTTTGACTTTTGAAATGTTTTTTTCTTTTTCTTCGGCTTTTGCGGCAAATGCATTTGATGTATTCTTTGAATTATCTATGATTAATTTATAGTTAAATAAGGAGACAGTGGGTACATTGAAGATTACTATGAGCAGTAAACATATAAAGGCTTTTATTTTATTTTTTTTAGATGCCTTCATTCCTGCTCAATGCTTTCTCCATCTTTTCTTACTTGAACAAAATTGCAGTAACACCCGCAATTTGAGCCTGTTCCAGGTACATTGGAATTAGCTGGAGCTGATGTACAGCTGCTGTTTAAATTACATTTCTTAGTCCCTTTGTTGCAAGTTAATTTGCAATTGGTACAACTTGTGGCAAAGACTATGCCATTAGCTGTTTCGCATTCTTCTCCGGGTTCTACTGATCCATTTCCGCAAACACTCACATTCAATACCCCGCCAGATGTCGTGCTTGATGTGGAAGAACTTGATGTGCTTGAGCTGGATGAACTGCTGTTAATAACTGATAAAGAGTCAGATTTAATTGCATATCTGCCATAAGGATCAATTGAAATTGGATCCAGATCCAGTCTGATTGATTTTTTGTCTGACAGTTGATGTTCTGCTAATAAACTTAAAGTATTTGTATCAATAATTTTTAATACAGATTTGGAGCCCTTATTTACCAGTAGATATGCTTTTCTTTGATCTGGTGTAATTTTTAAATCAATAACATCATTGCTGTCATTAAATGTGACGCTGCCTTCTGTTCTCATGTTTGAGAGATTTACTTTGTATACTTTATAACCATTTTGATTATTTATTACACCGGCAACTATTGCAGTAGAGCCATCAGGAAAAATTGCAGGTAAGCTAAACCCAACTGAATTATTGTCAAGGATATCAATGATTAATTTCTCATTTACTAAATCAAGTAGATGTAAAACATGTTTTCCTCCTAGCGATGCAAGAAGTTGTTTCTTATTATTTACGTCAAATGCTTTTGTATTTAAGAATGCATCAATTGAGAAAAATAAATTATCAGGTGTATTTAATGTATTTAATGTACCTGTTTGTACATCATAGATGCTGATTGACTGAGAGAGTACGCCTTTATAGGTGATAATTGCTTTTTTAAAATCGGGTGTGATTTGAATAGTGCTGACTGTGTCATTAACCTGTAATGTTTTCTCAATGCTGTCTGAGTTTGCATCTACTATCAAACATTTAGAGGATTTAGAGTCTGTGTTACCAGCAATTATTTTATTTCCATCGCCTGTCAGAATGCCAATTGTACCTATGTCATCTGTACTTGACGCACTGTAAAAATTGAGTTGTTTAACTGAATTAGTGTCAAGATTTACTGAAAGAATAATTGATTTTGTATTTGCTGAAGGTCCTTTGTAGATGTATGCGCGTTTACCATCGTTACTAAGCCAAATTTTAAGTAAAGTTAAACTTGGATTTGAGATATTTAAAGGGATCTTATTTGTACTGCTTAAGCTGCTATTTAAATACTCATATTTTTTTAAATAAGGAGAAGAAGATGAGTCAACTACTAAAACAAATTTCCCATCATTGGAAATTACAGCAGATCCAGGCTTACTAAAGCATGAAATATTGTCACATTTTGGCAAGAAATTTATAGTTTCAGCTCTTGCAAGATAAGAAAATAAAAAAAGCAGCAAAAAACAAAATATACTACTCCAGGCCAGTTTTAGAAGAGGCTTTTTAACTTTTCTCATGTTTATATCTAAAATTTTTTACGGTTTGTAACCGCTAAATTTCCTACCCTCAACACTGGATTTACCCGTAATCTAAAGATGTTCCTTGATGGTGTTTATAAATGTTTCGGAAGTAATTAGGGGTGGTTATGATAAGTTAGGGGTAGTTATGGTAGGTAGGGTTTACCCTTAGAGTAAACTATGTGAAATATTTAATATGTTTAAATAAATTTGGTAGTGGGATATTTAAAATATAGATGGTAATTGTTTGGTTATAATTTTTAAAGGAGTGTGTATTAAATTGAATAATGGTAAATTTTTGCAATTTGTTTTTATATTTTTAATATTATTTGGGTATGGAATATTGTCTGTACATTCACAGTCTGATGTGAGCACTGTAAGTGGCAGCGGTGAAACTGCTACAGCCGATGATTTTTATGCAAATTTACCATCAGGAGCTCGGGCTAAATGCCGTACAAGCGGAAGTTTAAGAGATTTATTAGATGGCACTCGTTTTTTTAAATCACTACAAAATGCAATTCTTACTGATCAAGAAAATAAGCAATTTGCTGTTAGAGAACGTGTAGTAGATGATAAAGTCGACACTGATATGTTTTTAAAGATTAGTGATGTAACGAGAGATGATCTTGTTAATCTTCTACTCTTAAAAAAACTTGTTGCAACCAGAACAGCTCTTGCTAATTTAAGCATTATTGTAAAATCTCAGGAGGCAACTAGTCTTAGAAAACTTAATCAAACTACCGGTGCAACAGGCAATGAAGTGGTTTATATTGCCCAGGATAAAGATGCTGATGGTAATAATGTTGTATCTACTATCTTTGTAAAAATAGACAAAATAACTAATAAAACTAATAGCAAAGGAGAAAAATTTGCAGTGGCTGATGGATCTATGAAGTTAATACTTGCATTACCTCCTAAGAAAAAACTTCCCAGCGGAGAACTAGTAGATGTAGTATCAGCTGATCCTGGGGTTATTGCATGTGAATTTAAGGATTGCCCTGTATTAAATACTAATGTAGAAGAACAATTAAAAAACTTTTTTGGAGAAGATGTTTCTGGGCTGTTTTCTGAAGGTAGATCTTCTGATTAAAATTAATTTTGTCATTGCGAGCGTGAGCGAAGCAATCTTACACTGCAAATAATGGTAATAATGAATCTCATAAAGTGTAATCACAATGTAAGATTGCTTCAGGTCTTGCAGACCTTCGCAATGACAATTTCGGTATTGAAAATTAATCTTCTGTAACTATAATTCCACCGGTGATCTGATCTATTAATCCAAAACTTGGATGTGTGGGATCTACTTTATTTCCTGTGAAAATTATATTTCTTGGTCCTGGACTGGCACTTGCTGCACAAGTTATATTTGCTGTAATTCCTTGTATTTGATCTGGCTCAGCAGTAATTTCATCTGTAGCTGGGCATCTTGGATCTCTTTTACACATTGTATCTGGAGTATCTTCACAAGCTGAACATCTGATAAATGGTGAGATAGGAATACTGGCATCCGTTACATTACTTACTGTAATGCCAGAACCGCTTACAGAAAGTGTTCCAAAATCTTTACTAATGTTACTGCCCCAAAATTGTACATCAGTTAAAGTTTCTCCTGCCATGATCATTATTGGTAATAAAAACCCGCCTCCGATTTTTTCTATGTCAGATTCTGTAAGCGGAGTGCCAATATAATTTATATTAAATGCTGACGCAGATAATTCTTGAACATTTATTGTAACTTTAGTGGTCTTTTTGTTTCTGATTAATATTTCCGAAGGTAATGTCCCTGTTGTAAAGTTGATTTGTGAAGCAAATCCAAAAAAGTTTCTAGCCAATGTATTTTTTCTGGTGGGTCCGTCCAATGGTTCTGCATAGATTTTATAAATTCCAGCAGAAATTGCAGCAATTAAAAAATTCCCATTTATGTCTGTAATAGTGCTGGTTATTGGTTGACCTGTTGTTGAATCTTCTAAAACAACATGTGCACCTCTTACTGGTTTCTTCTTCAGCAAGACTTTTCCGGCAATAGAACCATGATTAATCAATGTATTTTTATTTGGATAAATATTTGCAAGTCCGATTTTATCATCTGTTGTAAGTGCATATCGGGTTCTGATTTGTGTTACAAAGCTGGTTGCTGAACTAGCAATTGGTGAATTATCCAGTCCTAAAACACTTCCAATACTTTCGACAGCAAAGTCAGTAATATCACCGGCACCAATATTTGTACAGGTTGACAGGTCAGCAGTGGGATCTATGCCTCCCTCAGAGATTGGCACGCTATCATCCCCGCCGGTTTTAAATGCTCCTTTTGTAGTATGAAGTGCCAGACAAGGATCATTTGTAGGATCAAAAATAACATCGGCATCAAGAATAGTGCCTGGCTTTACCATAATTGCTTTATTCATAAAAAGTACATTTTCACTTCTTGCAAAAGCAATAATACTTACAAATGCTGATCCTTGTGCTACGCCTTCAGGTGATTCTACTGCACGAAATGAAATAATATTTCTTCCATCGTCAGGATTTGCCTGACCTGAGGCAAACTTTAGCGGTGCAAACATTACCTCAGCAACATCAACACTTTCCCATAAATTTACTGATTCTTGGATTGCATCTAAAAATCCTTGATTAGAAATGCTTGCCTGAATATCATTTTCATTTTTAACAAGTACTCCAGAAGTGTCAATTTCAAGCTGTATGTTTTGAGGATCTTTTTGTCTGGCTTTTACTACAAAAAGTTTGTCAGGCTTACGTTTAGCTGGATCAAAGATAGTTTTATTTTTAGCCTTATTTTGTTTAATGGTAGCAAGTGTTTCATCAAGTTTATCTGCCTCAACAGACATGCCGTCAAACACTAAATCAACAATTCTTGTAAAAGCAAAAGTATTTGACGTGCAGCAAAAGAATAAGATAAAAACAGATATTAATGAAAACAACCAATTATTATTTTTCTTTTTCAAGATTACATATCCTCAATCTTTTTAAATAAGACCTGAATGTCTTTTGGTTTTAATGAGAACGAATTATCGTCATAGATAATGCTGTTTTTTGACAGAGTAAAAACGTTTTTTTGTGTTTTTTTATTTTGAGTTAATAAGAAGATTGCATCTTTGTGCATAGGAATAAAATCCGGTGAAGTGGAGGCTTTGATTATTATTCCTTCTTTTTCTAAGTCAGCGCCGAGGACTTTTAATGTTATATACTTTGAGGTTTTTATATTATTTTTCTTGAATAGCCAATTTTTTATTTTTAATCTATATTCTGTGAGATATAGATTTCCTGATTTAACAACTTTTTTATTTATTATTCTCCCGGAAACAATTGCATGAATATTTTTATTTATTGTTTGAATTGGAGAATTAGTTGAAGAAGCCAAACAGCCAGGCATTAAAAAAAACATAAGAGAAAACACAAGATTAAATTTAATTGCATTTATTGCGATTTGTTTTGGCATTGTTTAAAAGCTTAAAATATATAGCTTTCGCAATTTATGACTGTGATTTCGTTATTTTGTTGCAGATGGTAAAAATACAGCGATATTAAACATTTGTAAGGGCATTCTGCAAAACGCCCCTACAACAACGTGAATTAATTATTATTTTTGCTGTGTACTTGGACAAACGTTTGAATTTGTATTTTGTTTAAATTCTAAAGTTACATCTTTATCGCCTACTGAAAAAGAGGTACCGCAGCCGCAGGATTTTGCAGCGTTCGGATTTGCAAAAACAAAACCTCTTCCTGTAAGTCCGCCTTGATAATCCAGCATTACTCCATGCAAATAAAGTGCACTTTTTGGATCAATTAAAACTTTTATTTCTCCATATTCATCTATAAGATCGTTTTCTTTTTTCTTATCAAATTCCATATGGTATGAAAGCCCTGAACAGCCGCCTGCAAGTAAGCTTAAGCGAACACCGTCAGGATTATTTGCTTCTTTTTGAACTAGTTTTTTCAACTCTTCAAGAGCTGATGAACTAAGTTTTACTATTGTTTCTTTAGCATTCATCTTTTTATATAGCCCTCGACAAGCTCGGGCTTCTATTGGCTGATTCTTTTCACTCGATCGGATTTGCCAAATAAATTGAACAAATCCTATACTTGCTAGTAAGTTTAATTTTCATTTCTTTAACATCCTTACCCTTTGCATATGTTAATTATACCCACAAAAATTAAATCTTGACAACTTATTCAAGATTTGTGGTATAATTACATCAAACAAGCCAGATTAATTGAATTTGAAGGATTTGGCTCGTTCTACGAAAAAAAAGAAAATGAAAATATCCTCACAAGAAGAATATGGATTAAGGTGCCTTTTACAGGTGGCCCGCCTTACAAGTAAAGGTGAACTTGCATCACTGGAAGGTATTGCAAATGCTGAACATATTTCATCTGATTATGCAGCTAAGCTTCTTACCGTTCTTCGCCAGACAAATCTTGTTGAAAGTGTCAGAGGTAAAAACGGTGGTTATAAATTAACAAAACTACCTGAAACAATTTATTTAGATGAAGTCATAAGACATTTAAGCGGTGAATTATTTGAAACTGAATCATGCCAGCAATTTACTGGAAATGATTCTAAATGTGTTCATATTAGTTGTTGTTCCATAAGATCTGTCTGGCTATCTATATCACAGATTTTATTTGGAATACTTAAGAAAATCACTCTTAAAGATTTAATGCAGAAGGAAGATATTTTGACTAAATATCTAAAAAACGATTTAAGTTTAGCATCGTAATTTCGTAATTAATTTGTATAAAAAGGAGAAAATTAAAATAATATAAATGTTGAAAAATCTGTCAAGTATTATAAGATATGAATATGTTTAAAGGAGAAATTAATTAAATGACTGAGCTGTTAAAAATTAAAAATCTGCATGTTGAAATAGATAAAAAGGAAATTCTTCAGGGACTAAATCTGCAAATGAATGAAGGAGAGGTACATGCTGTTATGGGGCGTAATGGCTCCGGTAAAAGTACTTTTTCAAATACGCTTATGGGACATCCTGCTTATAAAGTTTCAAATGGGCAGATAACTTTTAATGGTAAATCAATTAATTCTTTAAAACCAAATGAACGGGCAAAACTTGGTTTATTTCTAGCATTTCAGTATCCACTGAGTATTCCTGGAGTAACAGTTGCAAATTTTTTAAGACAGGCAAATAAAGCCATAAAAGGTGACGCTGTTTCTCCCAGAGACTTTAGAAAAATCTTGTATGAAAAGATGGATGATCTTGAAATTGATCACTTATTTGCTACCAGGTATATAAATGAGGGTTTTTCTGGCGGTGAAAAAAAACGAATGGAAATTTTACAGATGGCAATGCTTGAGCCGAAGCTGGCTATTCTGGATGAGCCGGATTCCGGACTTGATATAGATTCTCTTAAACTTGTTGCAGATAGCATAAATAAATTTAAAGAGAAAAATCCACAGACAGGTATATTGCTTATTACACACTATCAAAGAATACTGGACTATGTCAGACCAGACAAAGTCCATGTATTTGCAGATGGAAATATTGTTGAATCTGGCGGACCGGAGCTTGCTCTTAAACTAGAAAGTAAAGGATATGACTGGCTTACTGAGAAAGAACCGGCAATAGGACGAACCGGCGTAACGGCGAAAGGACAATAGGGAAAATAAAATGGCAATGGAATTAAATCAAGAATATCAATATGGTTTTCATGATCCTGAAAATTATGCTTTTAAATCAGGACGCGGGCTTACAAAAGAACTTGTAGTGAGCATTTCTAAGATGAAAAAAGAACCTGCATGGATGACTGAGTTTAGGCTAAGATCACTTGAAATCTTTTTTAGCAAGCCAATGCCTAAGTGGGGAGACACAAAACTTTTAAATGAAATAGATTTTGAAAACATATTTTATTATGTAAAGCCTATGGAAAAAAGAGGAAAAACATGGGAAGATGTACCAAAAGAAATTAAAAATACATTTGACAGACTTGGAATACCAGAAGCTGAAAGAAAATTTCTTGCAGGTGTTTCTGCACAGTATGAATCTGAAGTTATTTATCACTCCCTCAGGGAAGACTTAGAAAAACTTGGAGTTCTTTTCTTTGATATGGACAGTGGATTACGTGACCACCCTGAAATTGTAAAAAAATACTTTGCTACTATCATACCTCCGGAGGATAATAAATTTGCTGCTTTAAACAGTGCAGTCTGGTCAGGCGGTTCATTTATTTACATCCCTCCAAACACGCAGGTTGAAATACCTCTGCAGGCATACTTTCGAATTAACACTGAAAACATGGGACAGTTTGAAAGAACTCTCATAATTGCAGATGAAGGAAGTTCTGTTCATTATATAGAAGGATGTACTGCACCGACTTACAGTTCTGATTCTCTCCACTCTGCAGTAGTAGAACTTATTGCATTAAAAAATGCAAAAATACGTTATACCACTATTCAAAACTGGTCAAAAAATGTTTATAACCTAGTTACAAAAAGAGCAGTTGCACATGAAGGAGCTGTAGTTGAGTGGCTGGACGGAAATATGGGTTCAAAACTTACCATGAAGTATCCGTCGATTTATCTTATCGGCGAAAGAGCGCATGGTGAAGTCGTTTCAGTTGCACTGGCAAGCGGAAGTGATCAGCATCAGGATGCAGGTGCAAAAATTATTCATGCTGCTAAAAACACTACCTCAGTTATTATTTCAAAATCAATTTCTAGAAATGGCGGCAGAGCAAGTTACAGAGGATTAATAAAGGTTCATAAAGGTGCCACGGGTGTTAAATCTACAATTAAATGTGATGCATTAATGCTGGATGAACATTCCCGTTCAGATACCTATCCGACCATGGAGATAGATGAAAAAGGTGTTCAGATTGAACATGAAGCTACGGTAAGTAAAATTGAGGATGAAAAACTTTTTTATCTTATGAGCCGTGGTATTTCAGAAGAGCAGGCAAAACTTATGATTGTTAACGGATTTATGGAAGTCTTTGTAAAAGAGCTTCCTATGGAATATGCAGTTGAGCTGAATCGTTTAATTGAGATTGAGATGGAAGGTGCAATAGGATAGAATGACCCCGAGAAAGGGTGATATGGCGAATCAGCAACAAAATGACTACGATACAAACAAAACCTGAAAAAGTTTTAAATCCATTGGAAACTATTAAAGAAATTTCAAAATTAAATGAAGAGCCTGAATGGCTAAAAGAAAAAAGATTAAATTCCTGGAAAGAATATCTCTCGATGTCTTTGCCGTCAAGAGTAGAGCATTTATGGAGATATTCTGATCCTGTTGATTTTGAATTAAATGAGAGAGATATAAACTTTGAATCTGTTCCTTGTACATTTCTTATTAATGACGAAGCAAAAAACAATAAAGTTTTATTGTCAGAACTATCCTCACAAAGTACTTTAAAAGATGAAGGATTTAAAAACACATTTGGTATTAGTAAGTTATATAAAGAAAATCCTAATAGAATCAATTCCTTAAATCAGGCAATTTGGTCTGGTGGATATTATTTACATGTCCCTAAAAACGTAAAATTAAATGAACCAATAATAGTTAAGATATTAAAATTCAATAAAGATAAATATCATGGACTTAGGATCCTTGTTGTGCTTGAAGAAGGTGCTCAGTTAACTTTAATTGATGAAATAAGCTCTGAAATGAAAATGACTGGTAATTTACTTTCAAATGTTGTTATGGAAGTGTTTTTATCTAAAGGTGCAAAACTAGAATACTTAAATATTCAAAATCATGATAAAAATGCCATTCATCATTTTTCTCAAAGTGTAAATCTAGAAGAACATGCTGAATTTAATAATTTAATAGTAGCACTTGGAGCTAAAATCTCAAAGGCAGATCTAAGAGCTGAATTAAACGGATATAGTAGTGGAATAACTACACATGGTATTGTTCTTGGAGATGGTATTCAAAAATTTGATCATCATACTGCTTTAAGTCATATTGCACCACATACCAGATCATCTCTTGACTTCAGAGTAGCTTTAAAAGATAAATCCCGTTCCGCATATACTGGAAATTTAAAAATTGCTCATGAGGCATCTAAAAGTGATGCACATCAGGAAAATAGAAATTTACTTTTATCTGAAAATGCAAGGGCTGAGTCAATTCCTGAGCTGGAAATACTTACAAATGATGTAATCAGATGTAGTCATGGGGTTACTGTAGGTCAGGTAGATAAAGACCAAATCTATTATTTGATGTCACGTGGTTTAGAACAGAAAGAAGCTGAAAAGATAATAATAGAAGGTTTCCTTGAACCCACCATATCAAAAATACCTCACGAGGATCTTAAGCAAAAAATTGTTGAAAAGATAAAATTTAAATTAGAGAGTATTTAGCAATGATTATGAAAACCACAATTAAAAAATCTGATATAAAACCAGGCGAAGCTAAGTCTTATGATTTAGGAGATGAGAAGATTGTGGTTTGTAATATTGACGGTGAATATTTTGCAGTGGAAGATATTTGCTCTCATGATGAGGGTGTTCTTGTTTCAGTAGTGGGAGAACTGCTAGAAAACTGTCAGCTTCAATGTCCCAGACATGGGGCACGATTTGATGTTCGAACAGGTGAAGCAAAAAAGATGCCTGCAGTGGCACCGATAAAAACGTATCATGTCAATGTCAACGGTGACGAACTAGAAATATCGATAGATTGATGTAAGGGCAGACCTATGTGTCTGCCCAAAAGAAACAGGCATGAATCAGGGAAAACAATGCTAGACACAAAAAAAATCCGAAAAGACTTTAAAATTCTAAATCGCAAGATTTGGGCTGGTAAGACTCTTGTTTATTTTGACAATGCAGCTACTACTCAAAAACCTCAAGTGGTTATTGATTCTCTTGTAAATTACTATGAAAATTACAATGCAAATATTCATAGAGGAGTTCATAAGCTGGCTGAAGAAGCAACTGAGGCATATGAAAAAGTACGTGAAAAAGTCAGAGATTTTGTAGGTGCTACAAAAAATGATGAGGTGATATTTACTCGAAATACCACAGAGTCAATTAATCTGCTGGCTTACAGCCTGGGTGAATCATTAGAAGAAGGAGATGAGGTCTTAATTTCAGAGATGGAGCATCATTCAAACATTATTCCATGGTATTTGTTAAGGGATAGAAAAAAAATAACAGTTAAATTTATTCCAATTACTAAAAATTATGAATTGGATTATTCTGCTCTTGAAAAATTAATTAATAAAAAAACAAAAATAATTTCAATAACACATAAGTCAAACGTTTTAGGTACGGTAAATGACATTAAGAGAATTGCACAAATTGCAAAAAATAACGGATCAATATTAATTATTGACGCTGCCCAATCTGTTCCTCACATGAAGGTAGATTTTCAAGATTTGGGATGTGATTTTCTTGTATTTTCATCACATAAAATGTGTGGACCTACAGGTGTGGGAGTGTTAGTCGGAAAAAAAGAACTTCTTGAAAAGATGCCTCCATTTTTAGGTGGTGGTGAAATGATTAGAAAAGTCACATTTGAAGGATTTACACCAAATGATGTTCCCTGGAAATTTGAAGCTGGTACACCAAATATTGCTGATGTTATAGCATTTGGAACAGCAATCGATTACATAGAAAGTCTTGGAATTGAAAATATTTATAAGTATGAATGTGGGTTGACTGAATATTGTTTAAGTAAATTAAAACAATTTGATTTTTTAAAGATTTACAATTCCAGTGGAACAGGAATTGTCACATTCAGTAATCCACTTGTTCATCCTCATGACATAGCAACTATTGTTGATCAATATGGAGTTGCCATAAGAGCCGGACATCATTGTGCGCAGCCACTAATGAAAAGATTAAATGTTTCAGCAACTGCCAGAGCAAGTTTTTATTTTTATAATACAAAAGAAGAAATTGATTTGTTTATAGAAGCATTAAAGAAAGCATTCGATTATTTTAAAGTAGGAGCATGTAAGAAATTAAATCCTGTAGGGGGATGATGAGGATAATATGGTAGGAGCATTAATGGATAAATCAATACCAAAACTTGATGAGCTGTATAAGGAAATTATCCTTGATCATTATCGCCATCCACATGGCAGGGTTCCGCTTGAAAAAGTTGATTATCATGCAGAAGGAATGAATCCTCTTTGTGGTGATGAGGTTAAACTTGGGCTTCAGCTTAAAGATGGAAAAATAGAAAAAGTTCATATTGAGGGGCATGGATGTTCCATTAGTGTTGCTTCAGGTTCTATGCTTGCTCAGATTTTAAAAGGAAAAGATATTCAAAATGCAAAACAAATATCACAAGCTTTAAAAGATATGATGCATGATAAAGTAAATGGTGCAAAGGATGATATTGGAGACCTGGAAGCTCTTGAAGGAGTTAAAAGATTTCCAGTTCGAATTAAATGTGCATTACTTCCATGGACAACATTTGAAGAAGCCATTATCGGACATGATCATATAGAAATATCATAAAGAAATGTAGGGGCATGCCACCGGCACGCCCAAAAAAGGAGGAGATAGAAATGACTACAACACTTATCACAAAAGAGCAGATCATGGATGCCTTAAAACCAATTCAGGATCCAGAGTTAAGTATAGGCATTGTTGATCTTGGTTTAATTTATGATGCAAAGTTTGATGAAAGTACAAAAAAAATTATTGTTGAAATGACATTAACCAGTCCAGGCTGTCCTGTTGGACCACAGCTTATGGCTGCAGTACATACTAAAGCTGCTGGTATTCCTGGTGTTAGTGATGCTGAAGTAAAGCTTGTCTGGACACCAAAATGGGACCCAAAAATAATGGCGTCAGAAGAAGCAAAGGACCAATTGGGGATTTTTTGAGATATGTAATATCAAAATTAAAATTATCTGTTATAGTTTTTTAAAAACAGATGGAATTCGGTAAAATAATTAGGTTAGTATAATTAGGATTTGTTCCGCCTCAGGCGGACAAATCCGATCCTACGTAAATGATTGATAGATGGAAGCTCAAGCTTGTCTTGAGCATATAAAAATGAAAAATAACGTAATAGTAAGGATTGCAGGTGCAGCAGGTGACGGTATTCAGTCCACCGGTGAACTCTTAGGTAAAACTTGTTCACGTATGGGTTTGCATGTTCTGGCATATAATTCTTTTCAGTCTGCAATTCGTGGTGGTCATGTCTGGCTACAAATGGCAATTGGTCCAGATAAACAATATGACCATGGTGAAGAGCCTGAAGTAGTTTTGCTTTTTAATAAAACTTCTCCAGCAGTTCATGTACCTGATGTTAAATCTGGCGGTACTGTATTTTATAATGCAGGCACCATAAAAAAAGAAGAAATAGAATCTCTGCGTTCTGACGTTAATTTTTATGGTTTGGATTTTAAAGGAATGACAGATGCTGCAGGACTTAAAGATGTCAGCACTGTCATGATAAACGTAATGCTTGCAGGTGCATTGGTTCAGACCTTACATCTTGACCCTAAAGTTACTCTTGAGTTTATTAAACATAAGTTTCAGAAAAAAGGTGATCAAATTGTTGATTTGAACAATGCTATTTTTGATCTTGGTTTTGAATGGACAAAAACAAACACTAAACCACTTGAATTAAAACTTAAAGGTGATAATAAGCCTAAGCTTTTCATGTCTGGTAATGATGCTATAGGAATGGGACTTGTGGCTGGCGGACTTAAATTTTATGCAGCATATCCGATGAGTCCAGCAACTGGTATTCTTCACTATCTTTCTACTTTGGCACACTCAGATAAATTAATTATTAAACAAGTAGAAGATGAGCTTGCAGCTATTAATTGGGCTGTTGGTGCTGGGCATGCTGGTGTACGTGCAGCGACTGGAACAGCCGGTGGTGGTTTTTGCCTTATGGTGGAAGGTGTTGGGCTTGCTGCTATGGCAGAAGTTCCTGTAGTTACTGTGTTAGTTCAACGAGGTGGTCCATCTACTGGAGTTCCTACTAAAATCGAACAAGCAGACATTAGCTTAGCTATGGGTGGTAATGGAGAATTCCCTAGATTTATTCTTGCTCCAAAAGATCTGGAAGATTGTTTCTATCAGGCTGCTCGTGCACTTAACATTGCTGAAAAATACCAAGTACCAGTTATATTAATGAGTGATTTTTTCTTGTCTGAGCATTTTGGAACTGTAGATGATTTAGATTTCTCTAAAATTAAAATTGAACGTGGGAAACTTACCACTGAATGGAATTTAGAAAACAATGAGAAATATAAACGTTATGCTTATACTGAAGATGGTGTATCACCCAGAGTACGTCCTGGAACTCCTGGTGCAATGCATCTAGTAGTAAGTGATGAGCATAATGAATATGGTCATCTTATGTCTGATGTAGATGCTGGTTTGCCACATGCTCGTGAAGCACGTATAAAAATGCATGCTAAGCGTATGCGTAAAGTAGAGCTTATGATTGAAAATGGTGATGCCAATCCGCCCATACTTGAAGGAGATATAAACGCTAAAACTACTTTTGTTACATGGGGTTCTACTTATGCTTATGTTAAATCAGCCATGATGTTACTTGAAAAAGAAGGTGTAAAAACAAACCATTTACATTTCACAGATATCTATCCTATACCTCGTGAAAAAACTCTTGCACTACTTAAAAAGTGTAACCGTTTAATATCTGTAGAGGCTAATATGTGTAATTCATTATGTCGTCAAATTCTTACTGAGACTGGATTTGAGATAAGAGAGCATATTAATCGCTGGGATGGAGAACCATTTACTGGGGAATACATAGTAAAAGAGTTAAAAAAAAATGCCAAAAATAAACAATTGGTGAATGTATAGGTAGGGGCATACCAATGTGTTTGCCCAATGAAAAGGAAAATCATGACATCAAATCTAACTGAAAGAAAAGATAGACCAGCTTTAGATCCTAAAGAATTTAAAGGAGATGTGCATCCTGACTGGTGTCCAGGGTGTGGTGATTTTGGTGTGCTTAGCTGTTTACAACGTGCATTTGCTGAACTAGGTATTCCACAGCATGAAATAGCAGTTATCTCAGGGATAGGATGTTCTTCAAATTTACCTGGCTTTATAAACACTTACGGTATGCATACACTACATGGCAGATCTTTACCAAATGCTCAAGGGTTTAAACTTTCCCACCATGATATGACAGTGGTTGCAGTGGGCGGAGATGGTGATGGATATGGTATAGGAGTAGGTCACTTTATTCATGCACTGAGAAGAAATATAGATTTAACTTATATAGTAATGAATAACTCCATATACGGACTTACAACTGGTCAAACCTCACCTACAAGTCCTTTAGGAATGAAGACAAAATCCACTCCATTTGGAAATCCAGAAGCTCCACTTAATCCAATAACCTTAGCTTTAGGTTCTGGAGCCAGCTTTGTATCGCGTGTGTTTACTGGTAATCCTAAGCAAGTAATTGAAGTTTACAAGACTGCTATTAAACATAAAGGATTTGCATTTATTGATACGTTCTCACCATGTGTAACTTTTAATAAAATTAACACTGCAAAATTTTATAAGGATAGTGCTTATGATTTAAATGCAAAAGGCCATGACACCAGTAATATGGAAGCTGCTTTTGCCGTTGCTATGAAAATCCCTGATGGTACAGAGCCTATTGCTACTGGTATTTTCTATCAAAGTGAAAGACCATGTTATGAGGAGAGTGAAAAGGATACCCTTTTAGTCCCAGTTGTTAATCATAAACTTGGTATTACTACTGAAAGAGCCGAGCAGTTAAAAGCTAGATTTAAATAAAGAAGATTTTGAAAAAATTAAAAGCAAAATAAAAGTTTTAAATATTACCGGCTGGGGGAGAAGTGGCAGTACCATTCTTGGAAGTATTCTTGGTGAAGTTGAAGGCTTTTTTTATGCCGGTGAAGTTAGAAATATTTGGAACAGAGTATTAATTGAAAACAGGCTTTGTGGCTGTGGAGTAAACTTTAAAGATTGTGCTGTATGGCAAGATATTTTTAACGATGCGTTTGGAGGAATGGAGATAGTGGATCCGGCTCAAATGCGAAAGTTGTTGAAAACAAATACCCGAACTAGGCATATACCCATGATTTTATTTCCAAATGCAAAAAATATTTTTTCAAAAAAACTTGAAAAGTATATTAATAATTTGCAAAAGCTATTTGATTCTATGAGTAAAAGTACAAATTCAAATGTGATAATAGATTCTTCGAAATCTACGGTATATAGTTATATCCTTTCTCTTTTGGATAATGTAGATCTTTATTTTATACATTTGATTCGAGATCCCAGAGGAATAGCTTATTCCAGACAGAAAAGACTCATCCAGCCTGATAAAGAACGAATTATTTATATGGAGCAGTACGGACCTTTTAGAAGCTCATTAATGTGGGATGTAAGAAATCTGACTTCTGAGATTTTATGGAGAAAAGATAACTCACATTATTTAATGCTTAGATATGAAGATTTTATTAATTATCCGAAAGAAACCATAAAAAATATTTTGAAATTAATAAATGAAGAAAATAAGAATTTGCCTTTTATTTCAGATACTGAGGTAAATTTAAATACTAATCATTCAGTCTGGGGTAATCCAAGCAGATTTAAAACAGGTGTAGTTAAACTTAAATTAGATGAAGAATGGAAAGAAAAACTAAAGCCCATTGATAAAATCATTTCTACATTGATAACACTGCCCTTATTAAAAAAATACAATTATCTTTTAAACTAAAAATCCTGCTATACATCCTGAAATGCAGGAGGTTAGTGTACCGCAAACTAATGCTTTCATGCCTAGGCTTGCAAGATCGCTTTTTCTTTCTGGTGCCATTTGAGCTAATCCACCCACCTGAATTGCAATGCTTCCAAAATTAGCAAACCCGCATAGGATAAAGGTTGCAATGGCAATACTTTTTTCGCTTAACTTACCAAGAGAGATAAATTTTGAAAGATCAAGATATGCAATAAACTCATTTAAGGAAATCTTTGTTCCAAAAAGTTGTGCAACAATACTTACCTCTTCTTTAGGGACACCAAGTAATTGTATAAGTGGTGTAAAAATAAAACCTAAAATTGTTTTAAGACTTAAATCATGATTTAAGTTAATTAATATTTTGTCTACAAGTGCTACAAGACTAATAAATGCAATTAACATTGCAATAATACCTATGCTGATTTTTGCTCCGTTCGTAGCTCCGTCTAATATTGCTTCAATTAAACTTTTTTCCTTTGGATCATAATCAATGTTTATAGTATTTTCTGTAACAGGCTTTTTATCTTCAGGATATAGTAATTTTGATGTAACAAAGCTTCCTGGAATTGCCATAAAACTTGCTGCCAATAAATATTCTGTTTTAATGCCTAAGCTGCTATAGATAGCCATAAGAGAGCCTGAAATGCAGGCCATTCCGCCAGTCATTATAGTAAGTAATTCTGAGCGTGTTAACCGGGGCAGATAGGGTTGGATTACAATAGCAGATTCTACCTGACCGACAATTGCCACTGAAGTATTAGCGAGGGCTTCTGCACCGCTTACACCCATAAATTTATTAAAAACCCAAGCAAATAATTTAATTATATTTTGTAAAATCCCGAAATAATATAGCAGTGAAACCAGTGCACAGATAAAAATTATTGTGGGTACTATTTGAAATGCAAAAATAAATTCATTTCCCTTGCCAAATTCTTTGTAGAGAAGATCCTGGTTATTTAAAAATCCAAATACAAAATTTCCTCCTGCTCTTGATATTTCAAGTATGGTCGTTACACCTTTTGCAATGACATGAAAAATATATTTTCCAAGAGGAACTTCTAAGATAAAAATACCAATAAGAAATTGAAATAAGAGCCCAAAGACAATGGTTTTATAATTTATTATTTTTTTATTGTTTGAAAATAGATATAAAATAAGTAATATTGAAAAGATGCCTATAATTCCCGAATATTTTTGAAAAATCAATTTTTGCTCTCCCTGTCCTTACATATGTTATCTCTTGTCTTTGTTAATTTATAACATAAAACGCCTCCCTTCAAATCGACTATCTCTGGAGCAAGCTCACAGAGTTTTTCGCCGATTTGAGCCATAGGCATCCGGAGGCGTTAGTAAGGAGGCGTTTTGTTGCTACTCGCTCATATCTCCGGGAACAAGCTCCCGAGTTTTTCGCTCGGGCGCAATAAATCGATGATAATTTTAGTCATTCAATATGCTTATTTATGCTTATTGGAACCACTCTTTAAATACAGCTTCTTTTTGTTTGTAGGCTGATATTTCTAATATTATGATTAAGCGATTTAATGAAAATCATTTTGCCAGAGAATTTGATTTAGTAATTATTGGCGCTGGCATTAATGGCTGTGGAATAGCAAGAGATGCCAGTGAACGTGGATTAAAAGTATTATTAATTGAAAAAAATGATTTTGGAAGTGGTTGTACGGCTGCTTCTACCAGATTAATTCATGGCGGTTTAAGATATCTTGAGCACTTTGAATTTGATCTTGTAAGAGAATCTCTCGTTGAGAGAGAAATACTTCTTAAAAATGCAAATCATCTGGTAAAGCCAATACGGTTGTGTATTCCAGTATATGAGGGAGATAAAAGAGGATATTGGTTAATAAAGTCAGGAATGGTTTTATATGATTTGCTCTCTTTTGATAAAACATTACCTTCACATAAAATGCTTGATTCTGAGGGATTCCTTAAGTATGAACCCTCACTTAATTCTAATTTACTTAAGGGTGGAGCTGTTTATTATGATGCGCAGGTAGCATTCCCTGAAAGGATTTGTTTGGAAAATGCATTAATGGCTAAGTTAAACGGAGCAATGGTTTTAAATCATGCTGAAGTAAAATCTATCAAAATTATTGAGGATAAAATCTCTTCTCTTGAAATTATAGATAAATTATGTGGAGAGAAATATATAGTTAAAGGAAAAATTATTTTAAATATAGCGGGTCCTTGGGTAGATAAATTATGTAATCTGACTGGAAGAGACATAAAAAAACAAATTGGCGGTACTAAAGGTAGTCATATAATAATAGAAAAATTTCAAAACGGACCTACCCATGCAATTTATACGAGTGCAAAATTAGATGGAAGACCATTTTTTATAATTCCATGGCAGGAATATTATTTAATAGGGACAACAGATATTCTGTTTACAAATGATTTAGAGCACCTAAAAGCTACAAATGAAGAAATTAATTACCTCTTAAATGAAGCAAATCGCATATTAAAAACAAAACAAATTACAAAAGCTGATATTTTATATTCTTATGCAGGAGTAAGACCATTGTCGTTGCCATCTTTACAAAGCAATGATCCAGCAGGAATAACTAGAAAACATATTATTCATGATCACAAGGGAGATGGAATTTCTAATTTTATTTCTGTTATAGGTGGAAAACTTACTACATATCGCCATTTATCAGAAGAAGCAGTAAATTTAGTTTATAAAAAATTGAATTGTAATTTTGTGAAGTCTAAAACTAAATTTATTCCTTTTATGGGAAATTTTGAGCAGGGAAAAAACAATGAAACGTACTTTAAGTCTTTAATCAATCGAGCTCAAAAAAAATATGATTTAGATCCTGAAATAATTACTCACTTAATCAACTTATACGGGAAAAGATATAAATTAGTACTTGATTTAACCCTAAAAGATAAAGACTTAGGACGTTTAATCAGTTCTCATTCTTTAGATATCAGAGCTCAAATATTGTTTTCATTACATAATGAAATTGCTTTTACAGTTAGTGATATTTTGCTTAGAAGAACAACTTTAGGTTTTAATAAAACAATAGGTGAAGATTCAATAAATGAAGCTGCAAAATTTATCCAGGAGTCTTATTTTGTATCCCCTGATGAAATGAAAAAACAAATAGCTGATTATTATGAAAATGTGATTAAATTACGAAAAGTTAGTGTTTAAGGTGTAAATCTTCTTTTGTCATTGCGAGGCATGAAATGCCGAAGCAATCTTACACTGCAAATAACACTAATACTGAAACTTTATGAAACGTAATTGGAGGGTGAGATTGCTTCGTCGGCTTTTCAAGCCTCCTCGCTCGCCCGCAAAGCGGGCAATGACAATTTTGGATTAATTAATCTTTTGGAATTAATTGATTCTTTATTAAATCTTCATAGGTTTCTCTCTGGATAATTATGTTACTTTTCCCATTTTTAACTAATACGCAAGCTGGTCTTGGGACCATATTATAGTTAGATGACATGCTGTAGTTATATGCTCCTGTGCTAAATACTGCAATTAAATCTCCAGCTTTTACAGTGGGTAATTCTATATCTTTTATTATTAAATCTCCTGTTTCACAGTAACGACCAGCTATAGTAACAGTTTCAAGGGTCTCAGTGCTGTTCATTTTATTAGCTACTGCAGCTGTGTATTTCGCCTGATAAGTTATTGGTCTTGGATTATCTGCCATACCGCCGTCTACAGATATGAACTTCCTACCATTTGGGACCTGTTTAATGCTTCCTACAGTGTAGAGTGTTACTCCGCTTTGACCAATTAAACTTCTGCCTGGTTCACAAATTAATTTAGGTAGATTGAGGTTTAGTTTCTTACATTTTGCTTTTATGAAATCAGTAGTTGTTTTTGCCCACTCATCAATTGTAATTGGATCATCTTCATTTAGATATGATATTCCTATTCCACCACCTATGTCTAATTCATTTAATTCAATCCCATATTCTTTTTTTGTATAATCAAATTGTTCTAAAAGAATTTCAGCTGTATCCTGAAATGGTTTTAATTCAAATATTTGTGAGCCAATATGTGCATGATAACCTTTTAAATTAAGATTTGTACCTTTATTTTTTATGAAACTAAGTACATCATCTAGATATTCCAGATCAAATCCAAATTTACTGTCCAGATGCCCGGTTTTAATGTATTCATGGGTATGGCATTCAATTCCTGGGGTAAGTCTTATTAAAATATCTACTGATCTGTTTAGCTTATTTGCACAGTTTTGCAACATCTCCAGTTCAAGGAAATTATCACATACGATTTTGCCAATGCCATTTTTAATAGCAAATTCTATTTCATCTTGTGATTTATTATTTCCGTGAAAATATATATTTTTTACATTAAAATCTGCTTTAAGTGCAAGAAAGATTTCTCCTCCTGATACTACATCTAACCCCAGACCAAGGTTATTTGAAAGCTTAAAGATGGTTGTACATGCAAATGCTTTAGCAGCATATAAAATCATAGAGTTTTCATAATATTTTTTTAAGCTATTTAGATATTCATTTGACCGGAAGCTGAAAGTTTCTTCATCAATTACATATAAAGGTGTAGAGTATTTTTTTACCAGTTCTAAAGTACTTATACCGCCAATAATAAGATGACCGCTAGTGCTTATTTCTGTGCTTATTGGACAAATGCCAGTGCTTATATCAAATCTATTTCTTTTGTCTGTTATGGTCACGTTTGTCTATATATTTAAATAAAGTTAGTCGTAAAAGTTAGAGCTTTGCATATTATACTTGATTTCTTGTAGATAATGAAGTTAAAAGCAAAATTATTTGCCTTAATACCGATACTCTTTTTTTCAGTAAGTGGAGGTCCTTATGGTCTTGAAGAAATTGTTACTTCAGTAGGACCGATAAATACTCTCTTATTAATTTTAATTATACCTATAGTATGGACCATCCCTGAATGCATGGTTGTTGCCGAGCTTTCAAGTAATTATCCTGTGCAGGGAGGATATTATAAATGGGTCCAAATGAGCATGGGAAAATTTTGGGGATTTATGGAAGGATGGTGGAGTATTTTATACACATTAATTGATCTTTCCTTGTATCCGATTTTATTTACCACATATTTAAAATTCTTTTTTCCAGATTTAAATTTCTGGCAACTTTATATAATCCAATTAACTGTTATATGGAGCTCGGCGTTTATAAATATTCTAGGAATAAGAATAGTAGGATATGCATTATCTTTTTGTACCGTATTTGTTTTAATATCATTTTTACTATTTGTAATTTTTGGAATGAAATTTATTTCATTTGACTTTAGTCCTATATTTATGTCTTCGAAAGGCTTTGCAGAAACTAATCTGTTGTTTGGAATATCGCTTGCTTTTTGGAATTTCATTGGATGGGATAATGCATCAACTGTCTTACATGAAGTAGATAATCCTAATCATAATTATCGAATTGCCATGTTTATTACGATACCTATTATAGTGATGTTTTATTTTTTCCCTTTACTTGTAGGACTTTCAATTAATACAGACTGGCAAAACTGGCAGTTTGGTCAATTCTCAACGATTGCAAAAAACATAAATTTACCTTTACTTGCCAATATACTATCAATTGGTGGCATGATTACATGTCTTGGTCTTTTTAATTCTTTATTACTTTCTTCAACAAGAATATTTTCAACCATGTCTGAAGATAGGCTCTTGCCATCTGTTTTTTCTAAAATCCATTCAAAATATCAAACTCCTTACATGGCAATAATTATTGCAGCGATTTTATACAGTCTTTTGGTACTAGTGGATTTTCAAAACCTGATTATTTATGATGTGTTTCTTTATTTAATGGCTATATCTCTTGAAGCAATAGCTCTTATAATATTACGTAAAAAAACTCATGCTGATTCTTCTCATTTTAGGATTCCGTTTGGAAATCTGGGGATGTATATAGTAATGATCATGTTATTTGCATGTATAGCAGTGGTGATTATAGGAAACCTTACGTGTTTTATGTCTCCTGTTAAAGGCACATGTATGGGACTTTTCATGTTATTAAGCGGTGTACCTGTATATCTGTTTTTTCTAAATAGAAGTAATGCCAATGAAAATAATAATTAAATATAATCATTCATCTCTTGAATAATTACCTACTATCCAGATATTTGTATTTGTGATTGTATTTAAAATCTTTTTTGTAACTAAACCATTAAAAAATTTAAATTGATTAAAACTTTCAGGCTCACCAATTACAATATAATCAGGATTAATCTTTTCCTCGGCATTTTGAATTTCGTTAATAATATTTTTACCTTCAACTAACCTGAAATCACCGCCAAGTTCTACTATAAGTTGCTCAAGATCAATAATTGCGATTTTTTTGTCTTCTGAAAGCTTAGAAGTGCTTTCAGTTATATGCATTACTATTAATTCAGCCTGTAATCTGTTTGCTATTCTTGCAGATTTTCGGATTAGTCTTAATGTGTCAAAATTTATATCGACAAAGCTTAATACTTTTGCTTTTCTTTCTTTTGGATACATAACATGTTCTACGCTCTCGGCTACCTCACGTAAAGAGAGCTCTCTGAGTGCAATTAAATTCTTTTTTTGGAAAAAATTTGTTAATGCTTGTTCGATTTTATCTACGGAATAAACCTTCCCTGCTTTAAGTCTTTCCTGTAGTGCTTCAGGGCTTAAGTCAATAAGAACAATCTCGCTTGCATGAGAAATAAACCAGTCGGGAACTGTTTCCCTGACTTTAATACCGGTCACCTGTTCTACTATGTCATTTAAACTTTCTATGTGCTGAATATTTACTGTAGAACAAACATCAATTCCAGCTCGAAGTAAATATTGAACATCCTGATAACGTTTGTTATTAATTGAACCTGGGACGTTTGTATGAGCAAGTTCATCAACTAAAATTACTTCAGGCTTGGCGAGTATAGCTGCTTCCAGGTCAAATTCAGGTAGATATTTTCCTTTATGTTCAATAAGTTTATTGGGTAGTATTGGCAGATTTTCCATTAATTCTGCAGTCTGATGTCTGCCATGAGTATCAATTACACCAAGAAGTATATTTTTTTTGTGCTCATAGACTTCTTGTGCATCCTGAAGCATTTTATATGTTTTGCCAACGCCAGGTGCCATTCCAATATAAATTTTTAATTTACCAAAATTTTGATTTGTAGGTCTTACTAAGGCGATATTTTTTTCTTTTGGGGGTGTTATTGGTTCTTTTATTTCCTTATCTCCTACGATTATTATGTCAATATTTGCTGTCTTTTTTAGAAGGGCAAAAACAATTGGTGGATCGATAAAATCTTTCCACGTACCTCTCTTTGAATAACCCATGATTATCTGTGTGATTCTGTTTAATTTTATAAAATGGACCAGTTCGTCAGATATACTTCTGTTTAAATCTTTTAACAAAATAAAATTTGCATTATTTGCTTTAGTCATCTCCCGTAATTTTCCAATTAATTTTTCATCTGATTGTTTGTCTAATATGCATAATACATCGATGTTTGCATGTGTTATTGCAGCAATACCTGCTGCATGCTCAATTAATTTAAGCGAGCTTTGAATCGGACTGGCAGCTATAAGTATTCTTTCTTTTATTCTTGCTTTTAACTTTTCGCTTATAACTTCTACTTCAACTTTTTCGGCTAATAGATTCAGTGCAAGATCTCTTAGTAAATATAAATTATTTCTTTTAAAGAAATATTTCATTGCATGTTTTAACTGTTCTTGACTATATATTTGTTTATTTTCTAACCTTGCATATAGCTCATCTATAGAAATGTCAACCAGTACTATTTCATCTGATTTATTTAAAACCCAATCAGGTACGGTTTCGTTTATTTTCAAGCCAATGCTTTTTTCTGCTATTGGTGCAATACTTTCCAGCTGATGAACATTTAATGTAGACAGTACACTAATCCCGTTTTTTAAAAGCTCTTCAATATCCTGATAACGTTTTTGGTTTAGTGAACCTGGAATATTGTTATGTGCAAGCTCATCTATTACTACTGTTGCAGGTCTCCGCTCAATTATTGATTCCAAATCAAGATCGTAAAACTCTTTATTATTAACGTTAAATACTTTTCTGGGGATGATTTCAAATGATTCAATAAGCTTTTGATTCTCAGATCTATTTTGGGATTCTAGATATCCTATTACAATATCAACGCCTTTTTTTTTAAGTTCTATTGCTTCTTCAAGCATTCTATAGGTTTTACCAACACCAGGAGCCATGCCTAAAAATATTTTGTGCCTTCCAGCAGATAGCTTTACTATTTGTTTTAATAACTCATCTGGATCTAAACGTTTTGGCATGCCTTCTCTTTAGTTTACATTTTCACATTGTCTAAACTTATATTCAATTCTAAAACATGAACTATTTTTTCACCAAAAATCCCAAATATATGTGGCTTTGCATTTTTATTAATTAATTTTAATAACTCTTCTTTTGCTATCCCTCTTGACTGTGCAATTCTGTCTATTTGAAGAATTGCTCCGTTGTAGGTTATATGAGGGTCTAGTCCTGAAGCTGATTCAGTTATTAAATTTGCATCAATGGCATTGCTTCTATATTTTTTTAAGTTATTTAAAGTATTTTCTGTAAGCTCTTTTGAATAAAAAGGAAAATTTGAATTGCCTGAAATATCATTTTTATAATGATTTAATGAAGGTCTGCCATGAAAATATTTATTACTGGTAAATTCTTGTCCTATAAACTTGGAGCCAATTATTTTATTGTTTGTCTTAATGAATGAACCATTGGCTTGATTATGCATTATTATGCAGGAAATTAAAACAGTACTAAAAACATATAGGCATGTAAAAATAATTGAAATTAAACAAACTCTAAGAGCAGTCATTAAATGAATCTCCCTATTATAAGATCAATTATTTTAATCCCAATAAATGGAACTACTAAGCCTCCTAAGCCAAATTGAATTAAATTTCTTTGAAGCATTTTATTAGGATCTTGATTATTTACGACTACACCTTTTAATGCAATTGGTGCCATCATTAATATGATTAAAGCATTAAAGATTAAGGCTGATAATATTGCAGAGAGGCTTGAATTTAAATGCATTATATTTAACCATTCAAGTCCCTGAATGGTAAAAATGCTTGGAAGTATAGCAAAATATTTTGAAAAGTCATTAGTAATCGAAAAAGTAGTTAATGCACCTCTGGTAATTAATAATTGTCTTCCTATTTTAATTATTTCTATAATTTTTCTTGGATCTGAATCTAAATCAATCATATTTGATGCTTCCTTTGCTGCTACTGTCCCACTATTCATAGCTAGTCCGACATCAGCCTGAGCAAGTGCAGGTGCATCGTTTGTACCATCCCCGGTCATTGCAACAATTATTCCTAGCTTTTGATAATCTCTTATCATGTGAATTTTATCTTCTGGTTTTGCCTGTGCTATATATTCATCTACGCCAACCTCATTTGCTATAACTTTTGCAGTAAGGTTGTTATCTCCGGTACACAACAGAGTTTTTACCCCAAGATTTTTCATCTCTTTGAATATATCTTTCATGTTTGGTTTAACAATGTCTTTTAGATGAATTAATCCAATTACTTCGTTATTTTTAGTAATTAAAAGAGGTGTTCCGCCCATCATTGCAATGTTTTCTACAAGTTGGTCAGTGTTTTCCCAAATTTTTCCACCTTTTGACCCAATATATTTTTTTATTGCATCGCTTGCTCCTTTTCGCAGGATATCACCATCCTCTAAATCTATCCCACTCATTCGCGTATGTGCAGTAAATTCATAAGGAGTACCTTTTATTGACTTTATATCTATGTCAATTCCATACCTTTTTACCAGAGTTAAAATGGATTTCCCTTCTGGAGTTTGATCGAAGTAACTGGCTAAATAAGCTACTTTGCAAATATCATTTAATAAGTTTGTTCCAAGAGGAATAAGTTCAATTGCCATGCGGTTTCCAAAAGTTATAGTTCCGGTTTTGTCTAGAAATAATACATTTATATCACCTGCTGTTTCAAGAGATTTCTCTGAAATAGCCAGAACATTTAATTGATTCATTCTGTCAAATCCAGATATTCTTATTGGTGCTACAAGTGAACTAATGGTAGTTGGAACAAGGCAAACCAAAAGTGCAATCATAAATGCAGGTTCAATCTTTATTCCAATAAAATGCATTATGGCAGGGAGAGTTATAACTACAAGTAAAAATGAAATAGTTGACGCAATAAGCAATGAGTTTAAACTCATTTCATTTGGTGTTTTGTGTCTTTCAGCGCTTTCAGCAATGCTTACCATTTGATCAAGATATGTCTGTCCGTGCTCGGAAGTGATTTTAATTAAAAGCCAGTCTGTTAAAATCCTTGTACCTCCAGTTACTGAGCTTGATGTATCAGTGCCTGGTTCTTTTAATACAGGAGATGATTCACCGGTAATTGCAGATTCATCTACACTTGCCACTCCTTCTATAACTTCACCATCTAAAGGTATTAGATCTCCTTCTTGGACTTTAACAATATTTCCTTTTGTAAGTAAGGATGCAAAAACATATTCAATCATTCCATCAGGTTTTAGCCTTTTTACTTCTATGTCGCCATGTATAATCCGCGAACTGTCAGATTGTGCTCGTGCAATATGCTTAGCAATGTTTTCAGCGAAATTGCCAAACAGAATTGTTAAAAGTAAAAGTATGGAAATCAAGAGATTTATACGGGAGTTTAAAAAACTTTCTCCCAATAAATTTGGATTAATAGTCAGTGCAAGCATTAACAAGAAACAAATTTCAACCAGAAAAATAATAGGATTTCTGATCATAATCAGAGGATTCAATTGTTTAAATGAATCAAAAAAAGCAAACGGTAAAACACGAGAGTAATCTATGTCAAATGCATATTTTCTTTTTTCTTTTATTATTGTTGCCATAGAGTTACCTGCTCATAAATATTTCTGTTAAGGGACCTAATATAATAAATGGGAAATAAACTAAGATGGTTGACATTATCGACATCATAAGAAAAATTATTGCAAACATGATTGTATCTGTTCTGAATGTAGTAATTGAGGGTGGAACTATGGGTTTATGTGCGAATGAACCTCCAAGAAAAATCATTGATGCCATAGCTCCGTATCTGGCAAGAAACATTACAATAGCAAGGCTTAAATTCCAATATGGTGTATTGTCTCTTAGTCCTTCAAGTCCAGAGCCATTACTGGCTGTACCTGAAGCAAATTCAAAAAATACCTGGGTATAGTAATGAATATTTTCATAAAGATCTCCAGTATTGCACGGATAAAGATATAAAGTTACTGCAATTCCAATCAAAACTAGAAATGGATTTATTAATAAAAGCATGGAGCTGAGTATAATTTCATTTTTTTCTATTCGTTTCCCAAAAATCTCAGGTGTTTTTCCAAGCATAAGACCAATAAAAAAAGCAGTGTATAAAATAAAGTTGATTGTAAAAACAGTGCCAAATCCCTGAACACCAAAGATTGACTGATTTGATAAATTAAATAATGCTAAAGCTGAAGCAATGGGATGAAAACTTTCAATAGAGGCATTAGCAGAACCACTTAAATTTGATTTTGCGGCTTCAAATACTGATGAACCAATAATTCCTAATCGTGTATCTTTTCCTGTCCAATTAGCCGAGTTTTGTTTTATTAAATTATTTATTATTGGGTTTCCTTTTAATTCAAAGGCTGCTGTAACTGTAAATTCGAAAATTAGTACAAAAAATAAAATAGATAAAATAATCATTGATTGTTTGTGATTTTTTAGCCAATAACCTAGAGTAACAATAAATGCTGTAGGAACTGTAGAGATGCATAATAATTGCAAAAAGTTACTCAGGTACGAAGGATTTTCAAATGGATGTGCTGAATTTGCGTTAAAACATGACAAGCCATTTTCACCAAATAATTTTATAGCTTCAAAAGATGCAACTGGTCCAAGAAGTATAGTCTGTTTAACATTGTCAAGCGTTTCATAACTTATGGATGTAGTTAGTGTATTCGGCATTCCTAATAAAACAAAAATAATAGTTATAACAAAGCATATTGGAAAAAGGATTCTTGTCATCGATTTTATTACATCTACATAAGCATTCCCGATTTTGTTTTGTGTTAATGCCCTCATAAAAACTATTCCAGTTGATAGTCCGCTGGCACTTGAATAAAACATTAGTAAAGGCATGACAAAATAATTTGAAAGCGAAGTTAAGTGAATCTCAGGAATATGATGAGTCTGGCATGTGTTGGTAATAAGTGATGAAAGTATATGAAATATTAATGGCACATCTAGTTGCCAAGCTACTACTCCTTTGTATGGAAGGTCGTTTTGAAAATATAAAATTATAAAGCAAATAGCTGACAATAAAACATTTGACCAGAATAATGAAAGAAAATATTTACGGGCTGTCATTTCCTCACCTGAGTTAACACCGCAAACTTTAAATATAGGTTTTTCAATGGTGTCAAGAATCTTTTCGAGTTTACTCCTGATTTTATTTGGATCATTATTAAAGTGAGTAGAAATAAATTTGCCAAGAAAAATACTTAATGGCAACAGTACCAACAAAAAACAAAAAATTAAAAAAAGTAACTCCAGCATTAAGTGAATCTCTCTGGTAAGAATAAGGCAATAAACAAATAAACAAACAATAAAATAACAAGTATCATTAAAAATATTACTGGCAGAGAATAATTAAAACTACAGTTGTAGATAGTTGATTCCATGGTTATATATAAGTGAAATTTATATCAAATTTCAGCTTTGTTTGCTCTAAATATATGATATATTTCTCTAAAATTAAAATGCAGGAGACATATTAGCAATTAATATTTCGTTAGAATTGAGTATGTCTTATATTCACCAACTGCCTGACCATTTTTATACTGTATTACTATACTTTCTGATTGCATTTTATTTTTATCTTCATCAAGTTTTAAATGATCAATTAATATTGCTTTCCAAATATTCTCGTCATCACTTTTCAATTCTGTTACTCTTTCTGTTATTGCCTCTTTTTTGTTAAGAAATTTTATATTACCAGTGCAGTCAGTCCAATTTCCTCCATGCCATATTGCATTTAATAAAATATTTTTATTTGAGTTTATTTCTGGTGTAATTTCAAGTTCTGACTCTGTAGTGCTGCCTACAATTACATAAGGACATCTGGAGCTTGTTACTACTGACTGCATCTTCCATTTACCTAAGAATTCCTGAGAAAAGTTATCTCTGTCATTTTGAGGTATGTTTATTGAAAGTGCATGTGTAGGAGTAAATGCCAGTTCCAATAGTAAAAACATTAAAATAAAAAAATATAATCGATTTATTGATCTCATCTAAAATTACTTCCAGATGAGAATTCGGTAATAAGTATTAAAATTAAAGGTTTATTTTTAGTGCCAACCCTAGAATCTAAATATAAAAATATTATCTAAAATATAAATTGGTCATTCTATAGTGTTTTCAAGTAAATCTGAATCAACATCAACTATGAAACCATTGAAATTTGAATAAAAAGGGAGTTTTTTCTGAATTTTTTTATAAGCATCACTAATGGAATCATCTGATAATTCTGTTGCTCTTTTGGTCAAATCAATATTATATTTGCAGGTAATATCATTCCATTTTATGTCTAATGAATCTAATTTAGTAGGATTGTCGATTAAGAAAATTACTTTATCTGAGTACAAACATGCATCCTCGGAAAAGGATCTTAGAGGTCCTTTAAAATCAGTAAACCAAAATGGAAATTCTACAAAAAACTGTTTATTTCGTTTTTTTGCTTCATTATGAATGCCTGCATAACTATCTAGTATTTGATTTAATATTTGAACTTTAAAGTCATCTTTCCAAACATTCACTTTATTTGGTTCAACTCTTAAAACAATTCCATCGATATATTTGCCGTACAAATCAAGAGATGCAACTGTATTGGCAATGCCTCGGTTTCCAAACCATGTGTTTTTCCCGATTACTAAATAAAAGCTTGTCTTATTTTTTTTAGCAATCTTAGATAATTTTTTTAATAGTTTTTTGTTATGAGGTTCAAGAAGTATCCATTGTTCCAGGTAGATGGATTTTGGCTTGACAGCTTTAATGAATGTTTTTAATTTTTTTAAATTCTTTGTAAGGTTGTTTGTAATGTTAATGTTATTTGTATTTGAAAAATGTATATTACTTTCGCTTTTACTTGATATAGGTTCAGCATCTTTAGACTGTGCAGTTTCCGGATTATTTAACGAGAATAATAAAACGAGAAAAACAAAAATGACTTTCATTAGTACTTCGTTCATATTTATGGTTTTATTTGCCATTTATACTTATTTTCCGCCAGATCTTTTACTTCAATTTTACTTTCATTCAGTATATCTCTGATTTTATCTGCATTTTTATAATCTTTATGGGTTTTAAAATCATTACGTAAATGAACCAAGTTTTCAATTAATTTTGATAAAGAGTTATTTATGCAGCTATCTATTTTATTTGAAGAAAGTAAATTAAATCCTAGGATATTTGATAAATATAAAAGTGTATTTTGAGATTGCGTTTTATTTTTTTGATCTTTCTCGGTATTTATTTTGTCTGTAAGTTTGAATAATACTGATAATGCTTTTGGCGAATTAAAGTCATCTGACATTACAGCTCTGAATTCATTTACAAATTCATTTTCAGAAAAATTAGTTTCAAAATTCTCTGATTCAACCCCATCCAATGATTCAACTAATCTGTTAATGCCATTTTGTGCTGCTGAAATCGCTTCTTCAGTAAAATTTAAAGGCATTCTGTAGTGGCTGTTTAATATGAAAAATCTTAAAGCATTGCTGGTAGTATTTCTTAAGGCTTGTTTTATGGTTATAAAATTACCTTCAGATTTCGCCATTTTCTTCCCGTCAACCATTATCATTCCATTATGCAACCAATATCGGGCAAATGTTTTACCTGTGAGCGACTCTGATTGAGCAATTTCATTTTCATGATGTGGAAATACTAAATCATCTCCTCCGCCATGAATGTCAATGGTTTCCCCATAAATGGATAAGTTCATAGCAGAACATTCCAGATGCCATCCTGGTCTTCCCTTTCCCCAAGGGCTGTCAAAAGCATATTCACTTGGTTCTTTAATTCCTTTCCACAGAGCAAAATCAAGCTTATGTTTTTTCTTTGGATTTGACTCAATTCTTCCAAAGCCTTTTTCTAATTCATTAATAGACTGACCTTTTAGCTTTCCGTAATTTTTAAATGAAGTGACTGAAAAATAAACGTCATTATCAATCCTGTATGCTGCCCCATTTTTTATTAAAGAGTTTATAAAATCATACATTTGAGATAAGTGCTGTGTAGCTCGGGGTTCAAAATCAGGCCATTCAACATTTAAAGCAAGCATATCCTCATGAAATGAATAAGTATAAATTCTTGAAACTTTATCCGGATGTATATTTATTTCTTTTGCTTTATTTATAATTTTGTCGTCAATATCAGTGATGTTTCTTGTCCATGTAACTTTATATCCAAAAAATTTCATAAATCTGACTATGGTATCCCATGTTACGGCAGATCTTGCATGACCTATATGGGAATGATCATAAACAGTAGGACCACATGTGTAAATGCTTACGTTATTTGGATCCTGAGGACTGAAAGTTTCTTTTTTTCTTGTGAGGTTATTGAATACGGTTAATTGTGTCATTGTTGCTTTCTACAGATTAATGTTAACTTTATCTTATAAAAAAGAATCAATTAATATCTTACTTTGAATGGAAAACATTAATTTTGCTTCTTTTATAGTTTTGTGATCATAGCCTAATAGGTGTAAATAGCCGTGAATTATTAGAGTCTGTAACTCACATTCAACTGATAATCTTTTTTGATTTGCTTGTTTTAAGGCTGTTTTAGAAGAAATAACAATATCGCCCAAATATTTTTTCTCAAGTTGTTCACTCTTTATAAGGTGGAAAGATAAAACATCAGTTGGTTTATTTATTCTTCTAAATTCTTTGTTTAAATTCTGTATTTCTCTGTCATCTGTAATAAGCAGAGTTAAAGCTTTATTCCGGCAAAAGATTTTTTTCTTTTTTGATATATGCCTTTGTAATAGATTACTGATGATTTTTAATTGATTACTAAACCATTGTCTAGACTTAATTTTTGAATGTGGCCTGATTATGATTTCGTAATTGTGTTTATTCATTTTATTTTTAAGATTAGAAGGCAATATTGATATATTACATAATTTCTCCCCCATATGCAATTTAAAACAAATTCCTCTAAATTTCTCTTTCTAACAGTTAAATTACTGAAATTTACTGTTGTAGAATTCACATTACATGTTAAAAGAAGATAGGAAAAAAGTTTTGATTAATTTTGTTTTGTCTTTAGGGCTTTCAATTAAGGATTTGAACCTGTTAAATATTGCTCTAACTCACGGCTCATTTGTTAAAGAGAACCAATTAAAAAATATTGGAGACAATGAAAGACTTGAGTTTTTTGGTGATGCTGTATTAAAACTTTTTATTAGTGAATATCTGATGAGTAAATATAGCTCATATTCGGAAGGTCAATTAAGTAAATTACGTGCATTTGTTGTAAGTGGAAAGGTACTTGCAAAAATCGCTGCTAAATTAAATCTTCAAAAATATTTATTACTAGGGAAAAATGAACGAAAACAATTACCAGTTTCAATTCTTGCTGATTCACTTGAAGCTTTAATTGCAGTTATTTACTATGAATGCGGAATTAAAAAAACAAGAGATTTTATTTTAAATTACTGGTTTGAATACATAGAATCTGCAGATAAAAGTAAAGATAAGGATAATTTTAAGGCTGTTTTGCAGGAATATTTGCAGGGAAATCAACTTGGCTTGCCATTTTACAAGACAATTTCTGAAGTAGGTCCGGATCATAACAAGGAATTTGAAGTTGGAGTATATTTGAATGACAATGAATTAGCAAGAGGAAGAGGTAAAACAAAAAAAGAAGCTAGTCAATTTGCAGCTAAGAATGCGCTGGTAGTTTTAGAAAAACCAAAACGAAAAAATTAAAATGACTAAAAGAAATATATCATCACAAAGAGTAGAAATAATTTCCCAGGCATTGCCCTATATCCAAAGATTTCATAATAAGATTTTTGTAATAAAATATGGCGGAGCTGCAATGACAAATCCTGAGTTAAAAAAAGAAACTATAAGAGATTTTGTACTGTTAAGTTGTGTAGGAATTAAATTAATCCTTGTTCATGGTGGCGGACCTGAAATCAGTGAAATGTCAAAAAGACTTAATCTGCCTGTAAAGTTTGTAGATGGCTATCGAGTTACTGATAAAGCTACCATGGAAATTGTTGAAATGGTACTTGTCGGAAAAGTGCAAAAAGATCTTGTTAATTTAATTAATGTATCTGGTGCAAGAGCAATAGGATTATGCGGGAAAGATGGATGCCTTTTTTCTGCAAAGCCAATTCCTACAATGAAAAAGTTTGGTTATATAGGAGAGGTTGATGAGCTTGATACCTCTGTTTTAATGACTGTAATTGATAAAGAATTCATACCGGTAATTAGTTCTGTTGGTGCTGATCGCAAGGGGCAAAATTACAATATTAATGCAGATAATGTTGCCAGTGCTATTGCATGTGCGCTTAAGGCTACAAAACTGATTTTAATGACTGATACACCTGGTATTCTTAAAAATCCCAAAGACTCAGGTTCACTTATATCAAAAATAAGTGTAAGTGAAGCTCATAAATTAATTAAAAAAAAGATAATATCAGGCGGTATGATTCCTAAAACTAAAGCAGCTATAAGCTCCATCAAATCAGGTGTTGGAGCAGTACACATAATTAATGGCAGTCAGAAACACTCTGTTTTGCTTGAAATACTGACGGATTCTGGCATAGGCACTATGATTACACGATAAATGCTTAATTGTGCTTAAATAAATATTCTATGCAATCAAAAGAAGAAACTGAAAATCAAACAGATTATAAGGGGACACTTAATTTACCCCAGACAGATTTTCCCATGAAAGGCGATGGTCCAAAAAGAGAGCCAGAGATACAGAAGTTTTGGTTTGAGAATAAGATATATGAAAAAGTATTAGAATTCAGGAAAAATAACAACACCGGTAAGTTTCTTCTCCATGATGGTCCGCCATATTTAAGCTCTGGAAATATTCACATAGGAACTGCACTTAATAAGATCTTAAAAGATATTGTTGTTAAATATAAAACTCTTGAGGGCTATTATTCACCATATGTGCCTGGTTTTGATTGTCATGGATTGCCTATTGAAAGTGCAGTGTTAAAGGAAAAGGATAAGAAAAAAGATGAAGCATTGTCACCTGTTGAAATCAGGAAGCAATGCACCGAGTTTGTTTTAAATAACAGAAAACTTCAGGAAGAAAAGTTTAAAAGACTTGGGGTTTTAGGTAACTGGCAAGATGCTTACATGACTATTGATCCGAAATTTGAAGCCAATCAGCTAAGGCTTTTTGGTGAAATGGTTGAAAAAGGTTTTATATACAGAGGACTAAAACCTGTTTACTGGTGCAGCAGCTGTCAGACTGCTCTTGCTGAAGCTGAAGTAGAGTATGTGGAAAATTATAAATCACCCAGTATTTATGCAGCATTTAAAGTTGAAAAATTATCAGCAGGTGCCAAATTACTTGAAAAATATAAAGATCTTAAAGTGGTAATTTGGACTACTACTCCATGGACCTTACCAGGAAATATGGCAATTTGTCTTCATAAGGATTTTACTTATGTAGTTATTAAATCAAACAGTTTTGGACATTTACTCCTTGCTGAAGGGCTTTTAAATGAGTTTAATTTAAAAATATCTGAGGAGTGTAAAGTGCTTGAAAAAATTCAGGGAAAAGATCTTAAACATACTATTTGTAAGCATCCTCTTTATGAAAGAGAAAGTCCAATAATTCTAGGTGAACATGTAACTCTTGAAACAGGAACTGGTTGTGTTCATACTGCACCAGGACATGGACTCGAAGATTTTGGAATTGGTCATAAGTATAAATTAAAAATATTGTCTCCTGTAAATGCAAAGGGTGTTTTAACAGAAGAAGCAGGCAGTGAATTAAGTGGCTTATATGTTCATAAAGCAGGTAATCAAAAAGTTATTGATCTTTTAGCTCAGAAAGGTGCACTTATTAAACAGGAAGATTATTATCATAGTTATCCTCATTGCTGGCGATCTAAAACCCCTATAATTTTTAGAGCCACTGAACAATGGTTTTGTAGTGTTGAAAAATTCAGGGAAAAAGCACTTGAAGAAATTGATAAAGTTAAATGGATTCCAGCTGTAGGAAGGAACAGAATTTATTCAATGGTAGAATCCCGGACTGACTGGTGTATAAGCAGGCAAAGAGTCTGGGGTGTGCCTATACCTGCTTTTTATTGTATAAAGTGTGGCAAGAGTCATTTAAATAAAAAATTAATAGAAAACATTGCAGATATTGTTTCAAAAGCTGGAAGTAATGTCTGGTGGGAAAAAGAAGCCTCGAGCTTGCTTCCTGTAAATTATAAATGTGACTGTGGCAGCATAGAATTTAAAAAAGAAACAGACACTATGGATGTATGGTTTGATTCTGGCTCAACACATTATGCAGTAATAGATCAAAGAGAAGAGCTGAAAGATATAAAGGATGTAATGTATTTAGAAGGCAGTGACCAGCATAGAGGATGGTTTCAATCATCTCTTTTAACTTCTGTAGCCATTAAGAATAAAGCACCTTATAAAGAAGTTCTAACACATGGATTTGTTCTGGATGAAAATGGAAGAAAGATGTCAAAATCACTTGGAAATGTTGTGGATCCTGAAAAAGTTATTAGTGAATATGGTGCAGATATTTTAAGGCTTTGGGTAGCCAGTACTGATTATTCTTCTGATATG